>Ga0189275_100042_pt1 | contig 279131 bp, 253 predicted proteins | sample N19A6minimetaG_FD_130329 | JGI IMG/M metagenome (GOLD analysis project Ga0189275, IMG submission 130329) | Marine microbial communities from the Costa Rica Dome - N19 A6 mini metaG | ecosystem: Environmental > Aquatic > Marine > Oceanic > Photic zone | place: Costa Rica: the Eastern Pacific...
GCTTCACCTAAATGTAATACATGCACAACAACAGGTATAGTATAAATGGTACCATTTCGTTGAGCCAATTCATTATTTGATATAAAATTCTGAATTTTTTGCTCAGTAAGTTGTTCTTGCTGAACATAGTTTGGATCTTGCAATAATTCTTCCCTTTGGTGATCAAACGCACATTGCTGCGCAAAAACAGAATAAGTAAATAAAGAAAAGAATACTATTACAGTACTAATTGTAAAGTTTTTCATTGAGATTTTGGTTAAAATTATGTGTTGCAATATACACATTTTCAACAAAAAACAACCTTTTGTCGTGAATATTTACATTTTATCGATGAAAGTTATTTTTATTGCGGTTATAAAGAATAGAAACCACATCTTCCAACTTGAAGCCTTTTGCCTGCAATAACATTAAATAGTGAAATAATAAATCGGCACTTTCATTTAAAAATAAGTTGTCGTTATTGTCTTTAGCTTCGATAACGACTTCGACAGCTTCTTCACCAACTTTTTGAGCCACTTTATTGATACCTTTTGCAAATAATGAAGCTACATACGATTTTTCTGTGTTACCAGCTTCTACTCTACTTTGTATGGTGTTTTCTAATTGGGTTAAAAAGCCATAAGATTCGGTATTGTCTTCATTCCAACACGTATCACTTCCTTTATGACACGTTGGCCCTTTTGGGTTTACCTTGATTAATAACGTGTCGTTATCGCAATCTAATTTTATGTCTACTAAGTTTAAAACGTTACCACTTTCTTCGCCTTTAGTCCAAAGTCGGTTTTTGGTACGGCTAAAAAAGGTCACTAGCTTAGTGTCTTGTGTTTTTTTTAAAGCTTCTTCATTCATATAACCAAGCATCAACACATTTTTAGTTGTCGCATCTTGAACGATTGCTGGGACTAATCCGTCGTTATTTTTATTGAAATTTATGTTCATTTTTCTTAGCTTTTCTGTCATTTCGAGTGAGCACAGCGACGAGAAATCTCAAAATTTAAAGATTCTTCGCTTTGCTCTGAATGACAATTTATAATCTAACAGAAACACCTTTCTGTTTTAATTCTTCTTTTAAGTCTTTTATTTCTATTTCACCAAAATGAAATACACTTGCTGCCAAAGCTGCATCGGCTTTATCGACTTTAAAGGTATCAGTAAAATGCTGAATGGTTCCTGCGCCACCAGACGCAATGATTGGGATATTTACAGTGTCTGATAGTTTTGCCAAAGCATCGTTTGCAAATCCGTTTTTTGTTCCGTCGTTATTCATCGAGGTAAACAAAATTTCGCCTGCGCCTCTTGTTTCAACTTCTTTTGCCCAATCAAATAAATCTAATTCGGTTGGAATACTTCCACCAGCTAAATGCACTTTCCATTGTCCCTTAACTTGTTTGGCATCTATAGCAACTACAACACATTGACTGCCAAACTTACTTGACAATTCACTAACCAATTCTGGTCGTTTTACTGCAGATGAATTTACAGATATTTTATCTGCTCCAGATTTTAAAAGTATATCTACATCTTCAACACTTGAAATTCCGCCACCAACAGTAAATGGAATATTGACTTGTTCGGCGACTTTCAGCACCATTTCAATCATTGTTTTTCTACCTTCTAAAGTTGCTGAAATATCTAAAAACACCAATTCGTCTGCACCTTTTTCTGCATACTGTTTTGCTAATTCTACAGGATCGCCTGCGTCTCTTAAATTAACAAAATTAACGCCTTTAACGGTTCGACCGTTTTTAATATCTAGACAAGGTATGATTCGTTTTGTTAGCATAATTTTACTTCCTGCGAAGGCAGGAATCTCATTTTTAGTTTCAAAATAGATTCCGCATCAAGTGCGGAATGACAGTTTTATAAAAAGCGTTCTAACTCTTTTAAACTTATTCTGTTTTCGTAAATGGCTTTTCCGATTATCACGCCATCGCAACCTATACTATCTAAAACTTCAACATCTTTAATAGTTGTTACTCCGCCAGAAGCGATTAGTTTTACAGACTGATCGGCGCTACCATTGGTACATTCGTTGATTATTTTAGTGTACAAGTCTACTGATGGGCCTTGAAGCATTCCGTCTTTAGAAATATCTGTACATACCACATATTGAATACCATTTTTTTGATAGTCTTGTATAAATGGTACAACGTCTAAACTACTTTCTTCTAACCAACCAGAAATGGCAATTTTTTCATTTTTACAATCGGCACCAAGGATGATTTTTTGCGTTCCATATTTATTAATCCATCTTAAAAAAGTGTCTGTGTTTTTTACAGCTATACTTCCACCGGTAATTTGTTTAGCTCCTGAATTAAAAGCTATTAATACATCGTCGTCTGATTTAAGTCCGCCACCAAAATCAATTTTTAAATTGGTTTTTGTTGCCACCTTTTCTAAAACTTTATAATTGACAACATGGTCTGCTATAGCACCTTCCAGATCTACCATATGTAAGTACTCTAAGCCTGCATCTTCAAATTGCTTGGCAACTTCTAACGGATTTTCATTGTACATTTTTGTTGTGCTATAATCGCCTTTAGTTAATCTTACGCACTTTCCTTCAATTATATCTATTGCTGGTATTATTCTCATTATATTTCCCTGAGTAGGCAGGAATATTTTTAGTTAATAAATAGGCTTCGACTGCGCTCAGCCTGACATTTTTATTTTATAAATTGATGAAATTTCTCAAAATTTGTTCGCCTGCTAAAGATGATTTTTCTGGATGAAATTGGACACCATAAAAATTATTTTTTTGTAATGCTGAAGCGTATTCTACATCATAATTTGTTGTTGAAATTGACTCTTGACATTGTTCCGCATAAAAGCTATGCACGAGATACATAAACTCATTGTCTTTAATTTCTTTAAATAAATCTGATTTAAGATTACTTATCGTATTCCAACCCATTTGTGGCACTTTTACTGTGTTTGAAAAGCGCTTTACATCTACATCAAAAATACCTAAACCTTTTGTATTTCCTTCTTCTGTAGATTTACACATAAGCTGCATGCCTAAACAAATCCCTAAAACAGGTTGTTTTAACTGCGGAATCAATGAGTCCAAACCTGATTCTTTTAGCTTTTGCATTGCACTACTCGCCTCGCCTACACCAGGGAAAATCACTTTATCTGCATTTTTTATTTCTTCAGGATTATTAGATAATACCGCTTCAAAACCTAAGCGTTTAAAAGCAAATTGAATGCTTTTGATGTTTCCTGCACCGTAATTTATGATGACTATTTTCATTTTTAAGCTTTTAGCATTTGGCCTTTAGTTTTTAGCTAACAACTAACCGCTAAAGACTAAAAGCTAATTACAACATTCCTTTTGTACTTGGTAAAATCATTTTTTCAACATCGCGTTTTACAGCCATTTTTATTGCTTTTGCAAAAGCTTTAAAAATCGCCTCTATTTTGTGATGCTCGTTTGTGCCTTCTGCTTTTATGTTCAGGTTACATTTTGCACCATCTGTAAAAGATTTAAAGAAGTGAAAAAACATTTCGGTTGGCATTTTACCAATCATTTCGCGTTTAAAATCGGCTTCCCAAACTAGCCAGTTTCTACCACCAAAATCTATTGCGGCTTGCGCAAAACAATCGTCCATTGGTAAGCTAAAACCGTAACGTTCAATGCCTAATTTGTTTCCTAAAGTTGTTGCAAATACTTCACCTAAAGCAATTGCTGTATCTTCAATAGTGTGATGCTCGTCTACTTCTAAATCACCATCTACGTTAATGTTTAAATCTAATTGTCCGTGACGCGCAATTTGGTCTAACATATGGTCGAAAAATGCAATGCCAGTATTGATATTACTTTGTCCTGTTCCGTCAAGATTTAAATAGATTTTTATCTTGGTTTCGTTGGTGTTTCGTTCGATGCTTCCTGTGCGTTCTTTAGCTTTTAAGAATTTATAAATTTCTTCCCAGTCGTTACTTTCTAAAGCGATAAACTGGTCTAAAGCGTCTCGTTTTACCGTAATTTCATCCGTTCCCAAATTGGTGTCATCATTGATAAAAATACCTTTAGAACCAAGGTTTTTAGCTAATTCCACATCGGTTAATCGGTCACCAATAACAAACGAATTTTCTAAATCGTAATCCTCACCGAAATACTTAGTTAACAAACCTGTATTTGGCTTTCGTGTTGGCGCATTGTCTTTTGCGAAAGTTCTGTCAATAAATTGTTCTTCAAAAAGAACACCTTCGTTTTCAAAGGATTGAAGCACAAAATTATGAACAGGCCAAAACGTATCTTCTGGATACACATCTGTTCCCAATCCATCTTGATTGGTAATCATTACAATTTCGAAATCTAATTCTTTGGCGATTTTACTTAAATATGTGAAGACTTTTGGGTAAAATACCAACTTTTCAAAGCTATCGATTTGCCCGTCCGCTGGCTCTTTAATCAATGTGCCGTCACGGTCTATGAATAATACTTTTTTCATCATCTTTGTCATTCCTGCGCAGGCAGGAATCTATTATTAATTTATATTCATTGTGGATTCCGCAACAAGTGCGGAATGACAACCTTAGTTTAATTTCTTTAATACTTCAATCAATTTCTCATTCTCATCACTTGTACCAACCGTAAAACGCAAACAGTTTTCACAAAGTGGCTGATTGGTTCGGTTGCGAACAACAATGCCTTTTTCCACTAACTGATTGTATCGTTTAGTCGCATTATCTACCTTAATTAACACAAAATTGGCTTGTGTTGGGTATATAGTATTAATCCAATTGATAGATGCTAACGCTTTTATTAACAGATCTCTTTCAGAAATTATGTTTTGTATTTCTGTTTGAACAACTTGTTGTTTTTCTAATCGTTTGATTGCCTTTTGCTGCGTTAGTTGATTGACGTTATATGGTGGTTTAATTTTATTTAAAATTGAAATAATTTCGGTAGATGCGTAGCAAATCCCAAGTCTGATGCCTGCCATTCCATACGCTTTAGACAGCGTTTGTGTAACTATTAAATTTGGGAAATCTGATAATCTTGATAACCAACTTTCGTCTTTTGAAAAATCGATATATGCTTCGTCAATCAATACAATTCCATTGAAATTAGTTAATAGCTTTTCAATTTTTGACGCTTCAAAACTATTCGCTGTTGGATTGTTTGGTGAACATAGAAACAACAGTTTTGTGTTGTTGTTTTGTGTGTTTAAAATGTCGTTTACTTTTGGTTGAAAATTAGCATCCAATTCAACCGTTAAAACCTCTATAGCATTTGTATTTGCTAATACATCGTACATACCATATGTTGGTGGTAATGTGATAACGTTATCTTGATTTGGCTCACAAAATGCTCTAAAAATTAAGTCTAACACTTCATCACTTCCGTTTCCTAAAAGAATATTATCGATTGGAATGTTTTTTATGCTTGACAACACCGATTTTACATCTTTTTGTTGCGGATCCGGATAACGATTTACACCATTTTCAAACGGATTTTCGTTTGCATCTAAGAAAATCATTTGGTTTGAAGTTGCGTCCTTAAACTCATCTCTCGCTGATGAATACGGTTTTAAGGCTGCGATGTTTGGTCTGACTAAGTTACTTATGTTGAAAGTTTGTTTCATATTATAATCTTTAGATTCTTTGCTTTCATTTCGACTGCGCTCAATGTGACAGCTCTGAATCACACTAATTCGTTAAGTCTTTTAATCTAATCGAAACTGCATTCTTATGTGCTTGTAAACCTTCGGCTTCAGCCATTAGTTCTATGGTGTTTCCTATGTTTAATAAACCTTCTTTTGTGATGTTTTGAAACGTAATCGCTTTTGTGAAACTGTCTAGATTTACACCAGAATACGCTTTACTAAATCCATTGGTTGGTAAGGTATGATTAGTACCTGACGCATAATCGCCAGCACTTTCTGGTGTGTAATTACCTATAAATACTGAACCTGCATTTTGAATACCATCGACATAGAAATCGTTGTTTTTAGTCGCTACAATAAAGTGTTCTGGACCATATTCATTAATTAAATCTAATGCTTCTTCTTCATTTTTCACTAAAATAGATTTTGAATTATTGATAGCTTGTTGTGCGATATCTTGTCTTGGTAATGCTTTGATTTGCGTGTTGATTTCAGTTTCAACTTCATTAATTAAATTCTCAGACGTTGATACTAAAATCACTTGACTATCAGTTCCGTGTTCTGCTTGACTCAACAAATCTGAAGCCACATAACTTGCATTGGCACTATCATCTGCCACAACCAACAATTCGCTTGGTCCTGCAGGCATATCGATAGCAACAACGTATTTTGTAGCCAATTGCTTTGCAGCAGTTACAAATTGGTTTCCTGGACCAAAGATTTTATAGACTTGCGGAATAGTTTCAGTTCCAAATGTTAATCCAGCAATTGCTTGAATACCACCAACTTTTATAATTTTAGTGACACCACAAAGTTGAGCCGCATATAAAATTTCGTTAGCAATTTTACCATCTTTATTTGGTGGCGAACATAACACAACTTCTTTACAACCAGCGATATTTGCTGGAATGGCTAGCATTAAAACTGTTGAAAATAAAGGCGCTGTACCAGCAGGAATATAAATTCCAACTTTTTGTATGGCACGTTTTTCTTGCCAACAGGTAATTCCAACGGATGTTTCTACGCTTACCTTTTCTGTTTCTTGTGCTTTGTGGAATGCTTCAATATTTGATTTTGCTTGATTAATAGCAGCTTTTAGTTCTGATGATAATTTAGAAGATGCATCTTTAATTTCTTGCACAGTCACGAGGTTAGATTGTAAATCTGCACCATCAAATAAGTTAGTATACTTTTTTATTGCTGTATCACCGTTGCGTTGTATATCTTCAAAAATCTGATTTACCGTATTTTCTATATCGTTAACGGTTTGTGTTGGTCGTTTTAAAAGTTCTGACCACGTGTTTTTATTTGGGTATTTAATTGTTTTCATTCTTCTCGATACAATTTTTCGTTCCTCAAAATCACTCGAAGTGACGTTACTTATAAAACCATATTTTCAATTGGACAAACTAATATGCCTTCTGCTCCATTTGCTTTTAATTCGTCTATAATTTCCCAGAAATCATTTTTATTAATTACGGAATGTAATGAACTCCAACCTTCTTCAGCTAGTGGTAAAACGGTTGGACTTTTCATTCCTGGTAAAATATTTATAATGTCATCAACCTTGTCATTTGGCGCATTTAGTAAAACGTAACGTGAGTTTCTTGCTTTTAAAACCGATTGTAATCTAAATTGAAGTTTATTTAAAATGGCTTGATTTTCAGAAGAAATTTGAGGTGACACTGCAAGTACAGCTTCCGATTTTAAAATGACATCAACTTCTTTAAGGTTATTTTTAAATAAGGTGCTTCCGCTAGATACAATATCAACAATAGCATCTGCTAAACCGATATTTGGGGCAATTTCTACAGAACCGTTAATGATGTGCAAATTCGCATTGACATTGTTATCTTTTAAGAATTGGTTAACTGTGTTTGGATACGAAGTGGCGATACGTTTTCCTTCTAAATCTTTAATAGAATTGTAGTTTTTTCCTTTTGGAATCGCTGCAGACACTTTACAGCTAGAAAATCCTAATTCTTCTGCAATAGAAATGTCTTGTCCTTTTTCTACCAAAACGTTTTCTCCAATAATCGCTACGTCAACAACGCCATCTTTTAAATACTGAGGAATATCTCCGTTACGTAAATAAAAGACTTCTAATGGGAAGTTTTTAGCAGAAACTTTGAGTTGGTCTTTGCCATTATCAATAGCAATACCAACGTCTTTAAGGATTTTCATAGAATCCTCGTTTAATCGTCCAGATTTTTGAATTGCAATTTTTAGTTTACTCATTTTTCTTTTTTTGTTAAAAGTGTTTGAGTAAATCTTGGTGAAGTTTTGAAATAAAAAAACCGCTTGATTTACTCAAACGGTTTTAAAAATATCTTGTTTTTATTCAATACATTTTCAGCTCGCTTGAGTGCAAGTATGAAAATGATGATGATGTAATTGAATAAAAATCATGTCTTATTTTGTTCTGAACAAATTTTCAAAAAATAAATTTAGAATTCCAAACGTTTAACAAAATTTTTATTGATTGCCTAAAATTATTGGCATGCCACTTTCACCAGAACCGATGATAACCACCTTACTATTTTGTGATTCAGCTAGTTTGTTAGTCGCTTCAATACCTTTGTCCTGTAAAATTTTATCAGTTAAAGACGCACTTAGAATTCGGTTTGCATCTGCTTTACCCTGAGCTTCGATTCGTTGTTTTTCAGCTTCTTTTTCTGCAGTAACTAATCTAAATTCGTACTCTAAAGATTCTTGTTCTTGCCTAAGTTTACGTTCAATAGCATCTTTTATAGTAGGCGGTAAAGTAACATCTCTAATTAATACATTATTTAATTGAATGTACTGGCTTTCTACTATTTTTCTCGTTTCTTCAAAAATTTCTTCTTGAATGGCATCACGTTTTGTGGAATACAATTGCTCTGGAGTATAACGCCCAACTACACTTCTGGCAGCACTTCTTATGGCAGGTTGCAAAACTCTACTCAAATAATTTTCTCCTTTCTCATTGTGTAATTTCCCTAAATTCTTAACATCAGGTTCATATAACACAGAAGCATCTAATTTTATATCTAATCCGTTAGATGATAATACCGACATTTTTTCTGGAATTTCTTGTTGGCGAGTTTCATAATCGATAACTCTGTTCCATGGAGCTATAATATGAAAACCTGGCCCTAATGGTGCCTTGTTAGAATCTACTCCATCACCTAAAGTTTCATATAATACAGCTGCATGACCAGCATCAATAGTTACAGCAGATTTTGCCAGTATGATAATCAAAATGACTACGCCTATTAAAATAGGTAGTCCGATTTTTGGTAATTTTTCCATTTTAATATTTTTAAATTAAACCGTTATATTTTCTAATAAACCACTCAGCAAATAAGCTCAAAGCTATAAGTCCAAGTAGATATTTCCAGTCTATCAAAGGTACGATATTTTTAGTGCTTTTTTGAATGGTAGCATATCTGGAATCTGTCAACAATTCAGAAATTAACTCGTCTATCTCGGTATTAAAAACAGTATTTCCACTACTATTTTTAGCCAACGACTGAAGTTTCTCAATATCAGCATTTAGAAACTGCTGCTCAACATTATACTCTAAAACTTCAAAACTGCCTGAAGCAGCCACAGACTCTGTATTATGCTTAATTGTAAAATTATAAGAACCAGAAGGAATTCCACTTAGATCAGCACTATAGCTACCGTTGTTTAACAGAAGAGGAACTTCTCTTACACTATCATCCCCTTTATTTTTTAATACTACAGTAAGTGTAGCGGAACTATCAAATTCGTAATTTTTGTTGAAGTATTGTGCAGATATAATGACATCATCATTTCCATTGTAAAATGATTTGTAGTCTATATTTAGTCGACTTCTCTTTTTATTAGAACTTAGGTATTGCACTAATTTTCCCATAAAATTGTCAAAATCATTAAAACTCTCAGTCTCTAAATAAGATTGTGCTCGCCATCTCCAAATACCTTCGCCTGACAATAAAGCATGTTTAGTGTCACCTATTTCAAAAGTTGACAACATTGGTTGATTAGCATCTATACCATTAACAGATTTTGATAAAATAATATCATTAGGTACAGAAAACTCTATTGTTCCAAACTCAGATTGTAACGGAGGATAATCTTCAAAACTTAAATTATCTATAACGAATGTGCTATAATTTCTATTTAATCGTGGTTGAAAATCTTCAGATTGATTTGTTACAGTTTGCTTAAAAGCTAATTGAGAATTGTTAAGCAAACTAAAGTTTGTTGTATTACCTGTAATGATAAAGCTATTCAATTTTTTATCTGAAACCTGGCTCAAAACATCATTAAAGCTATTATTTGGCTGGTACAATATAACCAATTGAAAATCATTAAATTTCTCTATAAATTCAGATGGCTTTAAAATAGAAACACTTCGTTGCTCGTTACTTTCTATAGACTTTTTAAACGCACCTAAATCGGGATGTAATATGTCAGAAACTAAAGCAATATTCGTTTTTTGATCTATAACTTCTACACCAAAATTTTTAGAATTATTTGCCGTGTTTTTTTCTAAATTTAGTGGTATCAATTCTGCTCTATAGGTTTTTACTCCAACTGAATTTGCAAGTAAAGTTGTTGAGATGATTTCAGAAGTTTTTTCAGCATTAAATTGAATAGGTTTTCTAAAAACCAAATTGTTACCAGACCATATTTTAAGTTCAGTATTTACCGTTTCATTGCCATTATAATTAGCAATTACTTCAACAGGGAATCTGTTCTTTAAAAACACATAACGATTAACGTTTAGTTGCTTAACACTAACATCTGTATAAACCGTTGAGTCCCCCAAAATCACTGGGTAAATGGGTTGCTTTACAGAATTATTTATAAAGCTGTAATCTGAACCATAGGTTTGGTTACCATCACTCAATATTACTATAGGAGCAACCTCGTTAGAATACACCTCTCCTATTTGTTTTAATGTATTTGAAATGTTGGATTGTTTTTCTGTAAAACTTAACGAATCAAGTGATTTTAAGGTTTTTCCGAAGCTATACGTTTTTACATTAAACCGTTTCTGAATTTCTACATTATCACTTAGTAATTTGTATGCGTCTTTTGCGTTTTTATCTTGTTCTAAATAAATAACAGATTCTGAATTATCTACAGCAATTACAAGTGTAGGTTTTTCATCATAGAAGGTTTTTGATTCAAATTTTGGGTTGATGAGTAACAGAAGTATACCTAAAATAGAAATAATTCTCAATACGGTTAATGTTGCTTTTAACTTAGTATTAAGTTTAGACTTATAGACATATTGAAACAGCGCTAATAAAAGCGCTGTCAATGCTGCAATAATGATATATATTATTGTTTCTGTTTGCAATTATTTTTTTAATGCCTTTTTAATATAAGAATTAATGTCTTTAACATGCCTCTTTTTTAGGTTATATGAAGAAAGCATACCTGCGACATAATTTCTATATACTATTTCTCCTGTCTTAGAATTAACGATATGAATGAACTTTTGAGAATTTACTCTAACAAAACGTAGATAGTAAAACTCTTCTCCTGCTAAAATTCTTCTATCAATCTCATCTTCATCTTGAAATTCGAATTTATAATCGTAACTATCAAAGGTATCTTTAAAATCATCCTTGTCTTCTTTAGCTGTCATTTTCCAAGGATTATATTTAATTAAATGATAGTTCGGTATGTATAATGTTTGTTTAGATAGATTTTTTAACTCAGGTAGATAATCATTATCGTACATCCAATATTCTTCACCAGTTTTTAATTGATTATTAACTTTCTGAAAATAATTTTTTAGAAAACCAGATTTATAATTGTAAAAAACATCTCTACTGTAAATACTATCCATTATTACGGAAGTGTCAGAACTTAGCGCTGTTGGGAGAAACGTGTCTTTTGGAAATAAATCTACTCTGGCGATATTTTCTCTATTAGAAGAAATTGCCTTATTTAGTTTTCTCTCATATTTTTTACTCTCTGGATCTAATTTCTCGATGTCTTTTTTTAAGCTTTCATTATCTAGCATAAAAAAGTTTATATAGATATAGATGTAATCTACAATACCTCCAGATTTCATCTGCTTCTGTTTGTGATAACCTTCTAAATTCGCAAATGAATAATTACCATCTAAATAATTTAAGAGATTAAAGTCCTCTCTTTTAACTAACTTATAAGAAGTAATATCCCAAGAGTCACTTAGTAGTTTTTCATAAGTCTCTGTGTCAATAATATCTGAAAGGACAAATATGGTTTCGGTATTTTTAAATTTACCTAACCTTTCTTTTGGAAACTTTTTGGACTTTCCAATATGTCTTGGGCCTATACTAACTTGCGAGTAGGAGTTGATAAAGAATAAAAGTGCAAAAGATAAAAGTGTATATCTTACTTTAAGAAAATTAAATTCAGTCATCCACTATTATTTTTTATTAATTAAATCAAAAGCGTCTAAAAACTTATTTAGATTTTTAGTATTTACACTACCCTCCAATGCTATCACCTGAGTTATGTACATAACGTTATCTACTAAATAGGCATTCATATATAAATCCATACCAGTAGTTTTAATTAATATTTTTCTTCCTGGATAACCATTTAAAGTAATGTTTTCATCGGACTCTAAAGTTCCATTAACATTTGTTACTGCCCCATTTACTGCGCCATCTAAAATAGATTTTATTTGCTCATCTGATATATCTGAGAATTGCTCTTCTGGATAATCACTTCTAATGACACCATAATAAACATTATCCCCAGCTTTTGAAGACGAATACCCAACCATATTCATATCTAACTCACCAACAGCAGTTTGTATTTTTTGAACTGATTCTTCAGGAGTTCCTGGAAATTCCGTAATAAAAGCAAGTTTGTCAGATTTATATTTTTCCCAATCTTGAGCTGTTATTGTCGAAGCAAATACAAACAAAAAGATGGATGTCATTAATAATTTCATAATATATAGTTTAATGGTTAATAGTTTAATGTTTTATATTTAGGTAAGCATACCTCCATCAACGTTTAATGTTTGCCCTGTAACATATGCACTCATATCACTAGCAAGAAAAACACATGCATTAGCAATGTCTTCAGGAGTTCCTCCACGCTTTAATGGAATAGCAGCTCTCCAACCCTTTACAGTCTCTTCATCTAACTTCGCGGTCATTTCAGTTTCAATGAAACCTGGTGCAATCACGTTACTTCTTATATTACGCGAACCCAACTCTAATGCTACAGATTTAGAGAATCCAATAATACCTGCTTTAGAAGCAGCATAGTTTGTTTGACCTGCATTACCTTTTACACCAACAACAGAACTCATATTAATAATTGATCCTTTTCGTTGCTTAAGCATAGTACGTTGAACAGCCTTAGTCATGTTGAATACAGATTTTAAGTTAACTTCAATAACTTTATCAAAATCCTCTTCACCCATTCGCATTAATAAGTTATCCTTAGTAATACCTGCATTATTTACTAAAATGTCTATTGAACCAAACTCTGCTAGAACATCATCTGCCAATTTTTGAGCTTCTTCAAAACTTGCTGCATTACTTTGGTAACCTTTAGCTTTTATTCCTTTACTATTAAGCTCCTTTTCCAACTCATTTGCAGCTTCCACAGAAGAGCTATATGTAAATGCCACATTAGCACCATGGTCAGCGAAAATTTCAGCGATACCTTTGCCTATACCTCTACTAGCACCAGTAACTATAGCTGTTTTACCTTCTAATAATTTCATTTTTAATATTGTTGATTAGTTATGTTTACTTTCTTAGATGTCTTTCAAATATAATAATTACAAATTGCACCAAATAAAAAAACCTTACAAGATTTTGTAAGGTTTTTAACAGTTTGTAAAAAAGTTATTAGCCTAAAACTTCAGCTACTTTCTTTCCTATTTCAGCAGGAGAATCCACTACGTGAATTCCACATGCTCTCATAATTTTCTTTTTTGCTTGCGCAGTATCATCACTACCACCTACGATAGCTCCAGCATGACCCATTGTACGTCCTGCAGGTGCAGTTTCACCAGCAATAAATCCTACGATAGGTTTTTTGCTTCCACTAGCTTTGTACCAGTTAGCCGCATCAGCTTCTAATTGTCCACCAATTTCACCAATCATAACAACAGCTTCTGTTTCTGGATCATTAATTAAAAGCTCAACAGCTTCTTTTGTAGTCGTTCCAATAATTGGATCACCACCAATACCAATTGCAGTTGTAATACCTAATCCTTGTTTTACAACTTGGTCTGCAGCTTCATAAGTTAAAGTACCAGATTTTGAAACGATACCAACTTTACCAGATTTAAATACAAATCCTGGCATAATACCAACTTTAGCTTCACCTGGTGTGATTACACCTGGACAGTTAGGACCAACCAATCTACAGTCTTTATCTTTAATATAATCTGCAGCTTTAACCATATCAGCAACAGGAATACCTTCAGTAATTGTAATAATAACTTTGATTCCTGCATCAGCAGCTTCCATTATTGCATCAGCAGCAAATGCTGGTGGTACAAAAATAATAGTTGTATCTGCTCCTGCTTTTTCAACAGCTTCAGCCACTGTATTAAAAACTGGTTTTCCTAAGTGCTCTTGCCCACCCTTTCCTGGAGTTACACCTCCAACGACATTTGTACCATACTCGATCATCTGACCAGCATGAAATGTACCTTCACTACCTGTAAAACCTTGAACAATGATGTTAGAATCTTTATTTACTAAAACGCTCATTTGATATTGTTATTTTTAAGTTTTTATAAATTTAGTTGCACAAAAATAAGTCTTTTGAAACGTATTTACGAGCCCTTTTTATTTTTTCTGTTGGGAATTATAAATCTTTTAATTTTTGAAGAATTTCAGGTATTTTTTTAATCGACGCAATCTCTTTGTATTTAGACCTAAAATCATCTGCAGGAATTCCGAAATAACTTTTATGACCTTCTAAAGATTTGCTTACACCGGCTTTTGCAGAAATGACAGCCTTGGTACCAATAGTTACTCCACTAGTAATACCGACTTGTCCCCAAATTGTAACTTCGTCTTCAATTACAGTACAACCAGCAATACCTACATGAGAAGCAATTAAGCATTTTTTGCCAATCACAGTATCATGACCTATTTGAACTTGGTTATCAATTTTAGTTCCTTCTTTTATGGTTGTATCTCCAGTTACACCTTTATCTATGGTACAACCGGCACCTATGTCAACATTATTTTCTATGACAACTCGACCGCCAGAAATTAAAGGATCGAAACCTTCAGGCCTCTTTTTGTAATAAAATGCGCTTCCGCCTAAAACTGTGTTCGCATGAATAATAACATTATCACCAATAACTGCATCATCATATATACTTACATTAGAATGAATCACACAGTTCTTTCCGATAGATACATTATTACCAATAAAGCAATTGGGCTGTATAATTGTTCCTTCTCCTATTTTAGCATCTTCAGCAATAGAAACATTAGATGATTTAAATGGCTTAAAGTAAAATGTTAACTTATTGAAATCTCTAAAAGGATCATCAGAAATCAATAGTGCTTTACCTTCAGGACATTCCACCTCTTTATTGATTAATACAATTGTTGCAGCAGATTGAAGCGCCTTATCATAGTATTTTGGATGATCTACAAAAACGATATCTCCTGGTTCTACAACATGAATTTCATTCATTCCTAAAACAGGAAAATCGTCTGCACCAACATAATCTGTATCGATTAAATTGGCAATCTCTTTTAAAGTGTATGGCTTTGGAAATTTCATTTATTCCTTAACGCGTTCTTTGTAAGTACCTTTTTCAGTTTCTATTTTAATTTTATCACCTTCATTAATAAATAAAGGGACATTAACTTCTGCACCAGTTTCAACTGTAGCTGGCTTAGTTGCATTAGTGGCTGTATTACCTTTAACTCCAGGTTCAGTATGTGTTACTTCTAAAATAACAGTTGCAGGCATATCTACTGACAACGGCATGTTATCCTCTGTATTAATTTGAATAGTAACTATCTCACCTTCTTTCAATAAATCTGGTCTATCTAAAGCACCTTCGGTTAGTTGAATTTGAGTGTAATCTGCTTCGTTCATAAAATGATAATACTCCCCATCATTATATAAATATTGAAACTTATGTGTCTCTACTCTTACATCATCAATTTTATGCCCTGCAGAAAAAGTATTGTCTATAACTTTTCCGGTAGTAACACTTTTAAGTTTTGTTCTTACAAACGCAGGACCTTTTCCTGGTTTAACATGTAAAAATTCAATAATTTTATAAATATCATGATTGTATCTAATACATAATCCGTTGCGAATATCTGATGTACTTGCCATTATTTTGTTTTATTTCTTTATTAATTTGATTTAAAATAGCCTTTCATAATTCCACGATGAGAATTCTTTATAAACTGTAAAATCTCATCACGCTCTGGTGTGGCTTCCATTTCTGCTTCAATAATTTCTGAAGCCTGTGTGTTATTATAATTTTTTTGATAGAGAATTCTGTAAACATCTTGAATTTCTCTAATTTTTTCGGTTGTAAATCCTCTTCTTCTTAATCCTACAGAGTTGATACCCACGTAAGATAATGGCTCTCTTGCAGCTTTTACATAAGGAGGTACATCTTTTCTTACCAAAGAACCACCTGTAACAAAAGCATGGTTACCAACAGATGCAAACTGATGGACAGCAACCATACCTGCTAATACTACATTGTCTCCTATCGTCACATGGCCTGCTAATGTTGTATTATTTGAAAAAATACAATAATTACCAACGATACAATCATGTGCAATATGACTGTAAGCCATAATTAAACAATTGTTACCAATTACCGTTTTCATTTTATCTGAAGTACCTCTATTGATAGTAACGCACTCTCTGATGGTTACATTATCTCCGATTTCTACAGTTGTATCTTCATCATTGTACTTTAAATCTTGAGGAATTGCAGAAATAACAGCACCAGGAAAAATATTACAATTTTTACCTATTCGGGCACCTTCCATGATAGTAACATTACTACCAATCCATGTGCCTTCACCGATTTTCACATTGTTGTGTATTGTTGTGAATGGTTCTATTACTACATTCTTTGCAATTTTTGCTCCAGGATGTACGTATGCTAAAGGTTGATTCATTTTCTGAATTTTATTTTTGATAAATAGGTGAAAATATGTTCGCCTATTAACATATTATGAACGATTTGAAATTATTATTCGCTCGGTTCATTACTTAACTTTTGTTATTTGTGCCATTAACTCGGCTTCTGCACAAAGCTTACCATTAGCATAAGCATAACCTTGCATGTGACATATACCACGTCTAATAGGTGTTATAAGTTCGCACTTAAATATTAGTGTGTCACCAGGAACTACCTTTTGTTTGAATTTTACATTATCCATTTTCATGAAAAACGTTAAATAGTTTTCAGGGTCTGGAACTGTGCTTAAAACTAATATACCACCTGTTTGTGCCATAGCTTCAACTATGAGCACTCCTGGCATAACTGGCGCTCCTGGAAAATGTCCTTTGAAAAACTCTTCATTCATAGTAACATTTTTCATACCAATTACATGGTTCTCTGTAAGCTCATAAACTTTATCCAATAACAGAAAAGGTTGTCTATGAGGTAACATATTCATAATTTGATTTACATCCATCAATGGTGCAGAATTCAAATCTATTTGAGGGACATTATTACGTCTTTCGTTCTTTATAATCTTAGACATTTTCTTAGCAAACTGTGTGTTTACAAAATGCCCTGGTTTATTTGCAATAACCTTACCTCTTATACGTGTACCTATTAATGCTAAATCGCCTACAACGTCTAGTAATTTATGACGTGCAGCTTCATTAGGGTGGTGTAAGGTTAAGTTATCTAAAATACCATTTGGTTTTACCGCTATACTTTCTTTATCAAAGGCTTTACGGAGCTTATCCATCGTTTCTTCAGATAATTCTTTATCTACATAAACTATTGCATTATTTAAATCTCCCCCTTTAATTAAACCATGCTCCAATAACATTTCGAGCTCATGTAAAAAACTGAATGTTCTTGAATCTGAAATTTCATCTTTAAACTCCGACACAGAATTCATAGTAGCATTTTGAGTACCTAACACCTTAGTACCAAAGTCTACCATAGTAGTTATCTTATATGTATCTGATGGCATAAGAATAATCTCGCTACCTGTAGATTCATCTGCATAAGACACCACATCTTTTACTTCGTATTCCTCTCTAAAAGCCTCTTGTTCAACAATACCTGCTTTTTCTATAGCTTCAACAAAAAACTTTGAAGAACCATCCATAATTGGTGGTTCAGAAGCATTTAATTCAATAATAACATTATCTATATCTAAACCAACTAAGGCAGCTAGTACATGCTCACAAGTTTGAATAGTAACACCATTTTTTTCTAAACAAGTACCTCGTTGAGTATTTGTTACATAATTTGCGTCAGCTTCAATCTTTGGACTTCCTTCGAGATCTACACGCTCAAATAAATAGCCAGAATTTTCTACACCTGGTTTAAAAACTAAGGTTACATCTGCACCTGTATGAAGTCCAACTCCTTCAAGTTTAACCTCTTTTTCAATGGTCTTCTGTTTTATTTCTGTTTTAATTATTGCCATCTACTTTTTTTTCAATTTCACTTATATTCTTTACAATCTTAGGTAAGTTTTTAAAATACACATAAGATTTATTAAAATCTCCATAGGTTAATGCTGGTGAACCTTGTAAAACTTCATTGTCTTTAACATGTCTACCTATACCCGATTGAGCTTGGATTTTCACATTATTTCCTATTGAAATATGCCCAACAATACCAACTTGGCCACCTATCTGACAGTTTTCGCCAATTTTTGTAGAACCTGCCACACCTGTTTGTGCTGCAATTACGGTATTTTTTCCTATTTCAACGTTGTGTGCTATTTGTATTTGATTATCTAGCTTTACTCCTCTTCTTATAATTGTTGAACCTAAAGTTGCTCTATCTATAGTAGTGCCAGCACCAATATCAACAAAATCTTCTAAAATTACATTTCCTATTTGTGGTACTTTTGAATACTCTCCTTTTTCGTTTGGCACAAAACCAAAACCATCAGCACCAATAATAGCACCGGAGTTGATAACACAGTTATTTCCGATTATACAATCTGAATAGACCTTACCACCAGAAAAAACGATTGTATTATCACCAACAGAAACATTATCACCTATATATGAATTTGGAAATATCTTTACGTTTTTTCCTAATTTTACATTCTCACCAATATATGTAAATGCTCCTATATAAATATCCTCTCCTATTTTGGCGGATTCTGATATAAAACTTGGTTGCTCTACCCCAGACTTATTGAGTTTTATCTGGTTATAATACTCTAAAAGTTTAGTGAATGCTCCATAGGCATCATCTACTTTAATAAGTGTTGTACTTAAGTCTTCTTCTGGTTGAAAATCTGAATTAACAATTGTTATCGAAGATTTTGTAGTATATATATAAGACTTGTATTTAGGATTAGCTAAAAAGGTTAAAGAACCCTCCGTTCCTTCTTCTATTTTAGCAAGTTTAGAAACCTCAATGTTGGGATTGCCAACAACTGTACCTTCTAAAATACCTGCTATTTGTTCTGCTGTAAACTTCAATTATTTGATTTTATGATCATAGTTGGTTTGCGCAAAAATAGAAAAAATGTATCACATTTTCTTTTTAGGATAACACATATAGTATTTGGTAACAGGTTTACTAAGTGCTTTTAGGTTAAGTTGATCAGATGCTTTTACAATATCTTTTATTTTACCAGACTTTAATTGTATGTTAATATGCTGTTTTTTACTCTGATATGCCACATTGGTTATTTCCCCACTAAAAACAAAATAATCAGCTTCCTCTACAGAAATATTATATCTGTCCATTAATGTCTTATGGTGTGTTTGCAAGTCTGAAATATTTACAGGCTTATTCTTAATTTTAATTTTCAACAAATCTCTATCAAGAATCATTTGACATAAATTACTTAAAACAAAATCGTTATGATTTCTCCACGACTTCATAGCAGCAACAATATCATAGTCATCAAGCTTTGCAAATATTGTTAAAGTATCAGTATCAAAACTTTTGAGGTTAACTTCACATGTTAAAAAGAAATTTAAAGGCTCGCTACAACTCAATTGCTCTCCTTGCTGCACCAACTCTTTAGCTCTCTTTAAAATCCTTGTTAATAATTGCTCTGCTGCTATTCCTGTTTTATGTAAATATACTTGCCAATACATAAAACGTCTTGCAACCAAAAACTTTTCTACACTGTAAATCCCCTTTTCCTCTACAACCAATTCATCATTTATCACATTAAGCATGGTAATTAAACGTTCACTATTAATATTACCTTCAGCAACTCCTGTGTAAAAACTATCTCGCTTTAGATAATCTGCTCTATCCATATCTAGCTGACTAGATATAAGCTGACACATAAACTTACGTGGATATTCTCGTTTAAAAATTGAGATTGCTAACGTTAAACTTCCGTTAAACTCTTCATTGAGTTTTTCCATAAATTGAAGGGAAATTTTTTCGTGAGAAATGTCGTTTACTATACTATGTTCCATAGCATGAGAAAAAGGACCATGCCCAATATCATGTAATAAAATAGCGATTAGTAGCCCATTTTCTTCTTCACTGGAAATTGAAACCTCCTTAAAACGAAGCACATTGATAGCTTTTTGCATTAAATGCATACTTCCTAATGCATGATGAAAACGCGTGTGATGAGCTCCTGGATAAACCAAATAAGACAATCCCATCTGTGTAATTCTACGCAGCCTCTGAAAGTATTTATGCTGAATAAGGTCGAAAATTAACGAATTAGGAATCGTAATAAATCCGTAAATTGGATCGTTAAATATTTTAAGTTTATTATTAGACTTCAAAATGAACATTCATTAATTAGAAAACAAATATACATGAACAACATAAATATTCTTTGGGTAGACGACGAAATTGATTTATTAAAGCCACATATTCTCTTTTTAGAACAAAAACAATATAAGGTAACTAAATGTCAAAGCGGTACAGAAGCTTTAGAGATTATCAATGACACCAATTTTGATATCGTTTTTTTAGATGAAAATATGCCAGGTCTTACTGGTCTAGAAACCCTAAACGAAATAAAAGAGCGTCGTCCTAATCTTCCTGTAGTGATGATTACAAAAAGTGAGGAAGAGTATATTATGGAAGAAGCTATTGGAAGTAAAATAGCAGATTATCTTATAAAACCAGTTAATCCAAATCAAATTTTACTGAGTTTAAAAAAGAACTTAGACCATTCGCGCTTAGTATCTGAAAAAACAACATCCAACTACCAACAGGAGTTTAGAAAAATTGCAATGGACTTATCTATGGTAAATTCTTATGAGGAATGGGCTGATTTATATCAAAAACTGATTTACTGGGAGCTTCAACTCGAAGATATTGAAGATGTTGGAATGACAGATATTCTTGAATCTCAAAAAACAGAAGCAAATTTACAATTTGGAAAGTTTATTGAGAAAAATTATGAAGATTGGTTTCAACCCAATTCTGATGCTCCTATAATGTCTCACACATTATTTAAGGAAAAAGTTGTTCCTGAATTAAGCGATAAGCAACCGACAATTATGGTGGTAATAGACAACCTAAGATACGACCAGTGGAAAGCTTTTGAACCTGTAGTGAATAACTACTACAAGAAGACATCAGAATTACCATTTTACAGTATTCTTCCAACAGCAACCCAATATGCAAGAAATGCTATTTTCTCTGGCCTTATGCCTTCTGATATGGAAAAGCTATTTCCACAATATTGGAAAAATGATATTGACGAAGGAGGAAAAAATCTACATGAAGATGATTTTTTGAGAGAACAATTAAAGCGCCTTGGGCTTAACCATATTAATTACGAATACCACAAAATCACTAATTTAAAATCAGGTAAAAAACTAGTTGAAAATTTTAGAAGTTTAAAAAACAATGACTTAAGTGTTATTGTATACAATTTTGTTGACATGCTCTCCCACTCCAAAACCGAAATGGAAGTTGTTAAAGAATTAGCTTCTAACGACAAAGCTTATCGCTCTTTAACACAGAGCTGGTTTAAGAATTCACCTTTGTTAGAAATGATACAATTGTCGCAACAGTTAGGATTTAAATTAATTTTAACCACAGATCATGGGACTATAAATGTAAAAGCACCATCTAAAGTCATTGGAGACAGAGATACAAGTCTTAATTTAAGGTATAAAACAGGTCGTAGTCTTACCTATCAAGATAAAGATGTATTGGCTATCAAAAATCCAAAGTCTGTTCATTTACCTTCATTAACTATGAGTAGCTCATTTATATTTGCTAAAGGTGACTTATTCTTAGCTTATCCAAACAACTATAATCATTATGTAAGCTACTATAGAAACACCTATCAACATGGTGGAGTTTCTTTAGAAGAAATGATTATCCCATTTGTGGTTTTAGAACCTAAATAAATCCGTTAAAAGCTTAAAAAATCCGATGAAATGCACTTTTTTCTAGGTTTTTAGAAATTTTATTACTAACATTGCATCGTAATTAGTAATACACAAGAGTGGATAATATTGAGTTAACATACCATTTAAATGAAATTGATAGTACTGCTCTAAAAGTTCTTAAACATTTAGAGTCTAAAGTAATTTTGTTTGATGGAAAAATGGGAGCTGGCAAAACAACATTCATCAATGCTATGTTAAAAGCTATGCATAGCGATGATATTGCAACTAGCCCAACTTTTTCTATTGTTAACGAGTATAAGTTAAAAGATGATAAAATTTATCACTTTGATTTCTATAGAATCGAGTCTATAGAAGAAGCTTATAATTTTGGAATTGAAGATTATTTTTACAGTAACCATTGGTTGTTTATAGAATGGCCAAATCGTGTAGAAGAATTATTACCAGAAAACACTCAAACCATTACAATCACTAAACTAGACGAAGAAATAAGATCCCTCAAATTGACTATAAACAAAAAACTTTTAACCGAAAATAATGCTATGACAGAACAGAAATTTTAAACAAATTTCATTTAACATTCTTCTGAAAGAGTTATGGTGTTACGGTTTTTCCGTAACTAAAACCTCATAATTTTTTGGATTTTAACATTAATTGATTTTCAGAGACTTAGCAGTCGCTGTAATTTTGTATTATTTTAATTAATTAAATCCCTTTAAATTATGAAAGCTAAAAAACTAGTACTAGCGATTGCTATCTTCGGCGGAGTGTTATTCACTGCTCAAGCAACTAACATTATCGACTTAGATGGACAAACAACAACAAAAGTTGACAAAAGAAAACTTAAAGTTCCGACTCACGGATAAAAAATCTTATAACAGAAAGATTATTTTAGGGAGTATAGTTGCATCACTTGTAGCTGCTACTCCCTTTTTGTTTTATCTTTATGAATACGTTCCTGATGTTGCTAAATGGGACACTGTTTTTGGTACCTACGAGAGTATTGAATATGAAAGTGCTAATGTGGCTTTCTGGGTATTATCAATGAAATTTATTCCTTTATTTCTTTCTTTAATTTGGTTCTTCACATGTCGTCATTGGTGGTATCACGCTTTATTAGTACCAATCGTAATGTTTTTATTTCAACTTATAAGCGCATTAAATTTTGACGCAAGATATACAGATGAGTTTGATATAATTTGGCTACTACCCTTAATGGCTATAATCTTTCCTTCCATTTATTTGATAAGAGCTAGAATGTTTAATAAAATAAATGATCATGACAAAACCATGGAGGAACTAGAGGATGAATTTATGATTAAGCCAAAAACCTTTTGGGGTAAAGTTAAACAGTATTTCTAGTCAATATTTTATCCATTAAAATTTAATTTGTAATTTAAAAGTTAGATAATTTAGTAAAGCAAGTTTGTGTTTTATTATCTTGCAACAACTAAGTCAATTTCTAACTTAATGAGTAAATCTTTATCACCATTCACTAAAGCTCAATTACTTCCACAAGAAGAGACTTTAGAAATTTTTAAACAAAAAGGGGAGCTTTTCATTGGAATTCCTAAAGAAACCCATTTTCAAGAGAGTCGAGTATGTCTTACACCAGATGCAGTTTCTGCATTAACAGCTAACGGGCATCGTGTTTTGTTTGAATCTGGAGCTGGCGAAGGTGCTAATTTTAAAGACAAAGATTATAGTGATGCTGGTGCAGAGGTTACCAAAGATACAGCAAAAGTTTACTCCTGCCCTATGGTTTTAAAAGTTGAACCACCATCGTTAGATGAGATATCACTTATTAATCCACAAACTATATTAATTTCCGCATTACAAATAAAAACACAAAGTAAAGCCTATTTTGAAGCATTAGCTAAAAAACGAATTACTGCATTAGCTTTTGAGTATATAAAAGATGAAGATGGTGCTTATCCAGCAGTTCGCTCTCTTAGTGAAATTGCAGGCACAGCATCTATATTAATTGCATCGGAGTTACTTTCTAACGTTAATGGTGGTAACGGATTAATGATGGGCAATATTAATGGTGTACCTCCAACCGAAGTTCTTATTCTTGGTGCTGGTACTGTAGGAGAGTTTGCTGCGCGCTCAGCCATAGGACTTGGGGCTAACATAAAAATATTTGATAGCTCTATAACTAAACTACGTTGTATTCAAAATAATTTGGGCAGATCTGTATATACATCTACCATGCAACCCAAAAACTTACTGAAAGCATTAAAAAGATGTGATGTCGCAATCGGAGCTGTAAGAGGCAACAATCGAGCACCAGTAGTAGTAACAGAAACTATGGTAGAACATATGAAACCAGGTTCTGTAATCATAGACGTTAGTATAGATATGGGTGGTTGTTTTGAAACTAGTGAAGTTACCACACACGACCACCCTACTTTTGAAAATAATGGAGTTATACACTATTGTGTTCCAAATATTCCTGCAAGATATTCTAGGACTGCTTCTGTATCTATTAGTAATATTTTCACACCTTATCTTCTGGAAATTGGTGAACATGGAGGCTTAGAAAATGCCTTACGTTTTGATAGAGGATTAAAAAATGGGTTGTATTTTTACCACGGCATCTTAACTAACAAATCTGTTGCAGAATGGTTTGGTTTAGATTACAATGATGCCAACTTGTTAATTTTCTAATTAATCTAAATACATGAAATTTACTCAAAGATTAGCCTATTACCTAGGAGGTTTCTCTATAGGTCTTATCATATTAATGTTTTTTCTTAATGGTAAAGATGCCTCTTGTGATTATGGACCTAACGCAAGAACAGTAAAAAACATAAGTTCAAAAACTATTCATTACTCGAATGACGTCTCAAATTTTGTAACTAATCATACCATAGATTCATCAACGGTTGTAAACCTTATTAAATATGGAAATGTAGATTTTTCAAAGAGTAATACCAAACTAGATTCTTGTAAGATTTATCATATAGATAATATTTACAAAGAAAAAGAAATTGAGCTACGCATTGAAAATTGTGATTCTATAGCTAAAATATTAGTTATGAGTTATATTAACGAATAAAATTATAGTTTCATAGTATAAATATCTAATCTAAATAATTAATTTTAATATTTGGATTCTTAACTTAAATCTACCAAAAAAATGAAAATACTTGTAACTGGTGCTGCAGGATTCATTGGCTTTTTCACATCAAAGGTATTAATAGAAAAAGGACATGAAGTTGTAGGCCTAGACAATATTAATGATTACTACGACGTCAACCTTAAATATTCGAGATTAGAAGAATTAGGTATTAATAGAAATGATGCAGAAAACTTCAATAGCTTATGCAAAAGTACTAATGATAAATTTTCTTTTGTAAGAATGAATCTTGAAGACCGAGAAGCATTACCAAAGCTTTTTGAACAAGAAAAATTTGATGTTGTTTGTAACCTTGCTGCACAAGCCGGTGTTAGATACAGTCTTGAAAACCCAGAAACTTATATAGATTCTAACTTAGTTGGTTTTTTAAATATTCTTGAGTGTTGTAGACACAACGATATTAAACATTTAGTTTATGCAAGTAGCTCTAGTGTTTATGGGTTAAACGAAAAGATACCGTTTTCAACAGAAGACAATGTTGACCACCCAATAAGTTTATATGCTGCTACAAAAAAGAGTAACGAATTAATGGCACACACCTATAGTCATTTATTCAATATTCCAACTACAGGTTTAAGATTTTTCACTGTTTACGGCCCATGGGGAAGACCAGATATGGCAATGTTCCTATTTACAGACGCTATTGTGAATGATAGACCTATTAAGGTTTTTAACCATGGGAAAATGGAGCGTGATTTCACTTATATTGATGATATTGTAGAAGGAGTTGTCCGCATATGTGAAAAACAAACACAAGAGCGCTTAGATTCAAATTCTTTATATAAGGTTTATAACATAGGAAACAATAACTCTGTAAAGCTTTTAGACTTCATTAAAGAAATAGAATTTAATTTAGACAAAGAAGCAGATAAAAATATGATGCCTATTCAACCTGGTGATGTAGAAAAAACTTGGGCAGATGTAGATCAACTTATAAAAGACTATGATTACAGACCTAACACCTCTATAAAAGAAGGAGTTAAGTCTTTTGTAACTTGGTATAAGTCATATTATAACAAATAATTTTAATGCTGTACAACGATATAAAGGTTACTTCTGTAATAATTAAATGAAGTTTATCGTAAAAACTAGTCGTTGATATATTAATTTGTAGATAATTAAATAATTCCCACACTTTTGTTACGCTAAATAAATTAACCCAAGTCAAACACATAGATTTAAAATGAAAATTTCAAAAATTTGCTGTATTGGAGCTGGATACGTAGGTGGACCTACAATGGCTGTAATCGCTAAAATGAATCCAAACATTCAAGTTACCATCGTAGACATTAATGAAGAACGAATTGCCGCTTGGAATGATAAAGATGTTTCAAAATTACCAATATATGAACCTGGATTAGCCGAAATAGTAGCTGAAACCAGAGGAAAGAACCTATTTTTTTCAACAGAAATAGATAAAGCCATTGATGAATCTGAAATGATTTTTATTTCAGTTAATACTCCAACCAAAACTTATGGTAAGGGTAAAGGAATGGCTGCAGACCTAAAATACGTAGAGCTTTGTGCTAGAAATATTGCTGACGTAGCTAAAACTGATAAAATTGTAGTTGAGAAATCTACATTACCTGTAAGAACTGCTCAAGCAATTAAAAGTATTCTTCATAATACTGGAAGTGATGTAAAGTTTGATATTTTATCAAATCCTGAATTCTTAGCAGAAGGTACTGCTATTCAAGATTTACTAAACCCAGATAGAGTTTTAATTGGTGGCGAATCCGAAGAAGCTATAGAAGCTTTGGCTAATATTTATGGTAGTTGGGTACCACAAGCCCAAATATTAAGAACTAATGTATGGTCTTCTGAGTTATCTAAATTAACAGCAAACGCGTTTTTAGCACAACGTATTTCTTCAATTAATGCTATTTCTGAACTTTGTGAGAGAACTGAAGCTGATGTTAGCGAAGTAGCTAGAGCTATTGGTATGGATTCTAGAATAGGTTCTAAATTCTTAAATGCTTCGATTGGTTTTGGTGGATCATGCTTTCAAAAAGATATATTAAATTTAGTGTACATTGCTAGAAGCTACGGACTAAATGAAGTTGCTGATTACTGGGAACAAGTCATTATACTTAACGATCATCAAAAACGAAGATTCTCAGATAACTTAATAAGCACATTATATAATACTGTATCTGGTAAGAAAATTGCTATGCTTGGTTGGGCATTTAAAAAGGATACAAACGACACAAGAGAATCGGCAGCTATCTATGTAGCTGACCATTTGTTAAGTGAACAAGCCAATATCGCAGTATATGATCCAAAAGTACCAAGCAAAAAAGTTTACGGTGATTTAGATTACTTACAAACGCGTACTGAACAAGAGAATAAAGATTTAGTTGAAACTTTTGACGATCCTTATAACGCTGTAAAAGATGCACACGCCATTGCTATTATGACCGAATGGGATGAGTTTAAAACTTATGATTGGAAAAAGATTTTTGGCCTTATGAAAAAGCCAGCTTTCATTTTTGACGGTAGAAATATACTTAACAAAGATGAAATAACTGAGATAGGATTCGAATACTCTTCTATAGGAAAGTAAAGTTTTGGGTTGTCTACGCAATAAGATAACTTACCATTAACTTGAAAATTATAAAATTTGAATACCAAAAAAAAACATATAGCTTTTGTTATTGGTGCTCTAAGTCCTGGTGGTGCAGAACGTGTAATAACTAATTTAAGTAATAGTTTAGTAAAAGATTTTAAAGTTACAATAATTACTTTTATAGAGTCTGATCCATTCTATGCATTAAACGACTCAGTTAATGTAGTGTCTTGTTTTAAAGAATTAAAGAATCCAAAATCTTTTTTGGGTTCATTAAAACTAAATTATTCAATTCTTAAACGTGTAAGTAAAATTACTAAAGAAGAGAAAATCGATCTACTTATAGGGTTTATTACACAAGCCAATATAAAGGCCGTATTAGCAGCAAAGTTCAATGGAATACCTTGTCTTATAAGTGAGCGGAATGACCCTTTAAAGAATGATATACCAAAGTTTTGGGTAATACTTAGAAAATACATTTACCCCAAAGCTAATTGTTTAATCGTACAGACCGAAAAGGTAAAACAGGTATACGAACGTATGATTAAGGCAAAGGAGATGGTGGTTTTACCTAATCCTATTTCTACAGAACTTTCTAAGCTTAGAGAAGACTATAGTACAAATAGAGAAAAAATTATTTTATCTGTAGGCACCTTTAATAATGACAAAAGACAAGAAAGAATAATTTCAGCATTTCATGAGCTTCAACTGAATAATTGGAAATTATTGTTAATTGGTGAAGGTCCGAATGAATCTAAACTGAAAGCATTAATTGAAGAATTGAATATTTCTGACAAAGTAAAAACACTACCTAAGATCAGAAACGTTCATGATTATTATAATAAGGCATCCATTTTTGCTTTTGCTTCCAAGGCTGAAGGATTTCCAAACGTATTGTTAGAAGCTATGCACTTTGGTCTACCTTCTTTATCTACTGATTGTAATTACGGACCCTCAGAATTGATTACAAACGGAGTGAATGGATTTTTAGCGCCAGTTAATGATCAGGCCATATTTGTTGATTACTTACAAAAGCTAGTTGATAGTAAAGAATTAAGGCTTTCATTTTCGAAAGAGTCACAAAAAACAACCGAAAAGTTTTTAGATACACATGTAACATCTAGTTGGAGAAATTTAATATTGAAGCATCTGTCTTAAATGAAAAAATTTCTAAAACATATATCTCTAGGTTTTTTATTATTTGTAATTATTAACATATTAATACTAATAAAATATGAATTGCCAGCATATGAAGCTATCAAAAACAAAACTCATAAAAACTATTTAAAATGGGATGGTATTCATAGTAATACAAATACTTATGATTTAATAATTCTTGGCTCCAGTAGAGCTTATACCTCTTTAAATCCAAAGGTCATTGATTCGGGTTTAAACCTGAAATCCTTCAACATGGCGACTTCATCGCAAGACATTACTGAATCATACTATACGCTCAAGGAAATATTAGATTACCAAAAACCAAAATATCTTGTTTTAGAAACATATCTAGGTTCATGCGATGATTTTATAAATTATTATCAAGTATATTCAAATGCCTCTTTTTTTAAATCTTCACAGCACAAATATGATTTAGTGATAGATGGCTATGGAAGTAAAGGAATAGTAAATTATCTTGTTCCAATGATGAAGTTTAACAACTACATGAAACAAGATATTACTTCTCTTTTTTCAAAAAAGAAGAGTAAAGCTCCAAAACTGAACTGGTACAAAGGATTTCATTACGACACTACTGTAGTTACTAAAGATGATATTAGTAAATTCAAACCAATACCAAGTTTCAAAAACAAAAATTTCAATAAAGATAGATTCAAGTTTTATTTTGATAAAATATATGAACTTGCAAAGACTAATGGAATTAAACTAATAGTTTTAAGAACACCTTATCCACCATCAAGGCTCATGTTAGATTCTAATACCGATGAAAATGGTTTTTATAAAAATTATTTTAGTGAATTTAAAGATGTAGGATATTATGATTTAAACAGATATAAATCAAACAAATTCAACTTTACAGACAATGACTTTTCTGATTTTCATCATGCAAATGGCAAAGGTGCTGAAAAAATAAGTCAACAACTAGTCAATATTATAAAAGCAGAGCAACTCAATTAAGAACCAATATGCTATTTAATTCCTTAGAGTTTTTCATTTTTTTACCAATAGTTTTTGCTATGTATTGGCTTATTGGTAATAAGCGTATTAAACAGCAAAATTTATTGATTGCTATTTCTAGTTATGTCTTTTATGGTTGGTGGGACTGGCGATTCTTGTTTTTAATCCTTTTTAGTTCTTTGGTTGATTATACTATAGGGCTAAAACTTAATTCGGAAGATAAACCGTCTAAGCGTAAAACACTACTTTGGATAAGCATCTGTGTAAATCTAGGGTTTCTCGGATTCTTTAAGTACTATAATTTCTTTGTTGATAGTCTAGTTGAATCGTTTACATTTTTTGGAGGACAATTGAGCATTAATACACTCAACATCATCCTCCCTGTTGGTATTAGCTTCTATACCTTTCAAACCTTGAGTTATACAATAGATGTATACAATAAAAAATTAGACCCAACTAAGGACTTCTTGGCCTTTATGGCTTTTGTTAGCTTTTTTCCTCAGTTGGTCGCAGGACCAATTGAGAGAGCCACTAACCTATTGCCTCAGTTCCATAAAAGAAGAGAATTTGTGTATGAGAATGCCGTAGATGGCTTGCGTCAAGCACTATGGGGTTTATTTAAAAAAGTTGTAATTGCTGATAATTGTGCTACTTATGCCAATATGATCTTTAACAACCAGCAAGAGTATTCCGGAAGTACGCTCTTACTAGGCGCCTTTTTCTTTGCGTTTCAGATTTATGGTGATTTCTCTGGTTATTCTGATATTGCCATTGGTATCTCGCGCTTATTTGGGTTTAATCTAAAACGGAATTTCGCTTTTCCTTATTTCTCTAGAGATATTGCTGAATTTTGGAGAAGATGGCATATATCATTGTCCACATGGTTTAGAGATTACTTATACATTCCGTTAGGCGGTAGCAGAGGTGGTACAAAGATGAAAATTCGAAACACTTTTATAATTTTTATTGTAAGCGGATTTTGGCACGGTGCCAACTGGACATTCGTGGTTTGGGGAGCTTTAAATGCTATATACTTTTTACCATTACTCCTACTAAAAAAGAATAGAGTTAACACCAATTTGGTTTCGGAAGGGAAGTATCTCCCAACCTTAAAAGAATTATTTCAAATGTTGTTAACCTTTTTCATAACACTTATTGCATGGGTGTTTTTTAGAGCTGACAACGTAACCAATGCATTTATCTATATAAAAGATATGTTTTCTGAATCTCTTTTTAGCAAACCTGATATTCTCCCGATTACAGTTTTGGGACTAGTAGGTCTATTCTTGATGATCGAATGGTTGGGAAGAGCTGGCGAATATGCAATTCAAAAAATTGACTTTATTAACAAACCCCTAAGGTGGAGTTTTTATATGATATTGATTATTCTAATGTTTATTTATACGGGTGAACAACAAGAGTTTATTTATTTCCAATTTTAAGTTAGAAATCCATATTTTTAACTAACCAAAAATATTAACGCTGATTAAATGAGAATATTAAAGTACATATGTTTTGGTTTAATATTGCTGAACATACCATCTGTATCTCTATCTGCTTTTGGAGGAGGTGTTGGTAGTTTGATGAGTTACCTAACTATACTATCTCTTACTTTATATTATTTCTTTGGAAAAAAGACACGTCCTAACTGGTGGCTTATTATTATTTCCATTTTGTTCTTTATGATTGGTGGATTTCAATTTATTGGCTTAACATCTGGTTTTATTTATGACACCATTAAGTACTTTATATATCTTATTTGTGCTTATGAAATGGTAAAGAATATTAGTGTCTCAGAATATAATTTTTTTCTATTGATCGGCTCTGCTACAATAATTTTAGAGGCAATTCTATTTACTAGTGATTATGGTAGGTACAGTGGTTTTTACATAAAACCAAATGAAGCAGGATTTATATGTATTACGGGCTATGCAACGACATATGGGCTTAAAAATGTAAGTGCAAAGTTGATAGGACAATTTATTTTTACACTAGCTGGTTTGTTGACATTCTCTAGGACTTTTATTGTTATATGGTTGTTGATAAATGTAATCTCCCTTAAAATCAGTGTGAAAAATATCAGGGTTTTTGGTCTTGGTTTTTTGATTATAGGAACTCTTTTCTTTATCGATGAAGTTGTAGGACTTAATAATCCTAGGTTTGATCAATTAAAAAGTATAGTCAACAATGAAAATGTTTCAACAGAAGAACTAAATGAAGATTCAAGAGCTGACACTTGGGCTAGATTTTATGATAAAATTTTAGATTCTCCTTTTATTGGAAACGGTTATGGATCTTTTTCTGGCAAAGAAGGACATGGTAAAGGAGTTCACAATTCATTTCTTACGGTAATTGGTGAAGCTGGTATACTGCCTTTTATCTTGTTTGTTCTTTATATAGGATACCTCATTGTTATGAGTATAGTCTATTTTAATAAAAAGCCTAACTTAATAATGCAGATTATTGCACTATCGCTTTTCTTAATGGCCAATCATAATTTCTTTACATTTTATTATGTATCGTTTGCTGCAATGTGGATTCAATATCAAATTGAAGAAGCTAAAAATGAAGACGAGTTAGATGAAATTGAGGAAGGAGAAAATGTTTTGGTAACATCATAAAAAACAGGCAGGTTGTACAACCTGCTTATTTATATGATACTCATTTATAATTTATCTCACAATTAGTCTTTTATATAATTCCCTTTGTATGTCTGCTAGTTTAATTAAGTATATACCTGGTCGTAAGCTACTAACATCAATCCTAGTAGTTGAAGAAACATTTAAACTTTCATTTTCAACTCTTTTTTGAAATATTAGTTTTCCTGTTAAATCATACAAGTAAAAACCAGTTAATTGATCACTTCCTGAAAGCTTAATATCTACATATTCATTTGCTGGGTTAGGATATACAGTAAATTCAAATTCTAAAGCTGTGCCATCAATAGGGTCTTCAACTACTACTTCGTCATCATTACAATCATTGTTAACAAAGACAGTTACGGTGTCCTCATCAAAATCTAGTGCATTAAATACTGTGACAGTATATTCTGTTGTCTCTGTTGGAGATACTTGGATAGATTGTGTTGTTTCACCTGTACTCCAAACATATTCATCACCTCCATTTGCCGTTAAAGTTGTAATATCACCTAAGCAAATTTCTTGGTCTTCACCTGCATCTGCCTCAACTTCTGGTATAACATTAACCGTCACTTGTTTTTCGTCGTAACAATTACCTATGTAACCTCTGACTTCATAAGTTGTTGTTTGGGAAGGACTAACTGCAATATTTGGTTGTGTCGCTCCATTATTCCATTCGTAAGTATTTGCGCCTGATGCAGATAATGTAACAAAATCGCCACTCATTATATCAACACTTTCTCCATTTAATATAACAACATCTGGATTAGGGTTTACAAAAACTGTAACATCATCTGTATCTTCTTGTATACCTGAAGTAACTGTTACCGTATAGGTAGTTGTAGACAATGGGCTCACAACAATACTTTGAGTTGTATCACCAGTACTCCACAAATAACTATCACCAGGACTTGCCGTTAGAACAACTTCATAGGTATCATCTTCACAGACATTCTCGTCTTGACCAGCAGATACTACCAAAAGCTCTTCGACGGTTATAGTTACTTGTACTTGAGATGAACAGGATCCAGTTGTACCTATAACGCTATATGTTGTCGTTTCATTTGGTGATACAACAATTGTATTACTTGTTTCTCCCGTACTCCATAAATAATTTGATGCTCCCAAAACAGTCAACTGAATATTTTCACCCTCAATAATTGTTGAATCTTCAGTTATTGTTAATATTGGTGAGTCATTAACTGTTACAGTTACTGAGTCTGAATCTGAATTTCCAAAATTATCTTCAACGGTCACCGTATAAGTTGTTGTTGTGTTTGGACTAACCGTTATCTGAGATGAAGTTTCACCAGTATTCCATGTGTAGCTTACACCACCTGAAGCTGTTAATACCGTTTCTTCCCCACTACAAATCTCTACATCTTCGCCTGCATTGGCAATAAGTTCTGGAACTACAGTAACGGTAACTTCATCACTAATTATACAGCCGTTTACCGATGTAGAGGCCACTGTATAAGTAGTTGTCGCAGTTGGTGATACATTTATTGATTCTGTAGTTTCACCTGTACTCCACAAATAATTGTCACTACCACTAACAGTAAGTGTTGTTGTTTCACCCTCCATTATGGTTACATCATTACTAACTGTAATATTTGGTAGTGGGTTTACAAATACATTAACATCATCAGTACTTGAACAACCATTAGTTATCACTTCTACTGTATAAGCTGTATCAGAAGTTGGAGCAACAGAAATAGAAGCTGTTGTCTCACCTGTACTCCATAAAAATTCATTTCCACCACTAGCAATAAGTGTTACTGTATCTCCCTCACATATTGTTTGATCGTCTCCAGCTTCAGCAATAGGCAGTTCGTTAACAGTTACCGTTACTGTATCATCATCACTATTTCCAAGATCATCAAAAGCAGTAACTGTGTATATCGTAGTAACTGTTGGACTAACTTCTATTGATGATGTAACCTCTCCATTACTCCATAAATAAGTTGTTCCACCAGATGCTGAGAGCACAACGGACTCCCCTTGGCAAATAGTTTGATCCTGTCCTGCGTTCGCTTCGAACGCTTCTGGCAAAACCGTTATGACAGATGAATCTGAAAATCCACCATCATTAGTGGTAAAAGTAATAGTGACCTCACCTACTGTAACTGGAGTAACAATTCCACTAGAATCAACAGTTGCAATAGCCTCATCACTACTAGTCCATACTCCTGATTGGTCTGTTGCATTACTCGGAGTTATTGTAGCTGTTAGTGAAATAGTATCTGGGATTAAAATTTCAGCAGTTTCTGGAGTTACATCTACACCCGTAACATCAACAACAGGAATAGATTCTGTACTATCAACTTGATTTAAATACTCTTCTAATAAAGTATAACCTGAAGGTTGCAATTCATTATGAATGGTTGCGCTACCTGTAATACCTCTTAAAATTAGATAAGCTTCTGGTATATGAGGATTTGAAAGATAAAAATCTGTCGGTCTAGTATTATTTGCTGTTGGTATTTCTGCCAAAGTAATACTGTAAGTAACGTCTTGAGAAGTGTCACCATCATACTCTGTAATAGCCTTGTTTATTGCAGAAGCATCTAAAACATCTCTATCCTCAACAACCACTCCATCATTATTAATATATTTGTATGCACCTACAAATGGCACCACATCAGTTTTTAAATCTGATGCCGGCTTTATATTTAATGTACTAGCATTATTGTAAGGAAAAGGTGTGTCTACAAAACTTGTAGCAGGTAATTGATCAGTTCTTGGCGGATCAAAATCCGTCCAATCAGGGTAATTTGCAGAAGGATCAATATAATTACCATTATCATATATTTTACCATCTCTAGTACCATAATAGGCCAAATTTGATCTTTCATTATTTCTTCCACCTCTACTATAATAATTACCAACATGATTAAGTGAATAAGACCAATCGTCAAGTCTAATTAAACGGGCAAACCAATTATGAGCAACATTGTTAATTATATCCATTCTTACTGCTCCACCGATTTTACCTGGTATTCTATGTCCTACATTAACAAAAACGTTATTTATGATAGTATGCTCTTCATGATGCGTATCATTTGGAGGAGAAGTATCTCCTAAGATTAGTCCCAAACCTGAATCATGTATCAAACAATTTTGTATTGTTTTTCCTGTTGTAAGCCCTTCTGCTGTCGCATTATTTGAAACCATACTAAATGTAACCTCAGCTGCTTCTACATGGCTACCAGTTAAGTGATCAAATATTACATTGTCACCGCCTTGTGATTGTAAACATCCACTCACATTAGCAGTTGACCTAAACTTAACATACCGAATAACAACATCATCTATACCTACCAAGAATATTTTACCGCCTGTAATAGTGATATTACCTTCAGGTGCTGTTTGACCTGCAATAGTAATACCATGCGCATAATAACCTGGATTACCATTATTACTCATGTAAATATCACTATTTAGTTGAATCACACCACTAACATCAAAAACAATTGTTCTACTATTAACTCTATTAGAATCATCCGTTAAAGCCCATCTCAATGAGCCCACACCACTATCGTTTAAGTTTGTTACATGTACAACCTCACCTCCTCTACCACCTGTAGAGTAAGCACCCGCACCCATAGCTGAAGGGAAAGCTAACTGCTGAGAGTAAATGTTAGTATAAAAAAGGGATAAAAAAAGTAAAAAGAGAGTATAAGATTTTTTTCTTAAATGTAGGTTTTTCAAAATTTTCATTTTCATTCTTCTATTAATCAATTATTCGGGGTAAACAATATTAATTATTTAAAATCTATTTCGGAGTCTAAATACATTAAAATTCGATTAAAATCATTTTTTTGTAAGAAAATACTTTTTAAAACAACTATTATCCACAAAAACCTAATAAATACGTTTAAATGCACAGTGTTGGACTTTCTAAAACAAAATTTTAACTAATTATAGTTTTTTCTTACATTTTTTTTTATTACATCGATAAAATTCGAAAATATAAAATTAAAGAGGGTTAAAGACCAAGAGAATGTTATGAATATTAAAAAGTTATAACAACTTTATTAACAATGCGGTAAGTGTAAAACTCAAACTAAGTACCGAGTAACTTTACTACATCCTATTTAGACACCTATATCTTTTTGTACTTTGGACGTGTTTTAATGTAAATTATCATATAAATTAACGAATATGTTAATCATTTTTTATTATTGTCACTTATAATAATGCATATATGTCTAGAGTCTCCAAATCTTTGAAAAATGCAAAAGTCGGTGTGTTTTTTTTCACCGTATCTATTTTTCTTCAATTTTTTTCTAGAAAGATTTTCTTGGACGAGCTTGGTGATGACTTCATAGGCTTAGAATCGACATTGAGAAGTATTTTAGGCTTTCTTAATCTAGCCGAACTAGGCATTGGAACTGCAATAGGTTTTACATTATACAAACCCCTTTTTGATAAAAATGAAAATGAAATAAATAAAATTATTGCACTACTTGGCGTACTGTATAAAAAAATTGGTTTAGCTATTCTAGCAGTTGGAGTAGTTATTTCTCTTTTTTTTCCATTCATTTTTTCTGACACAAATTTTTCTCTACTACTTATATACTTTGTATTCTATACCTTAATGACCTCTACTCTATTGGCTTATTTTGTAAATTATCATGCAAGTTTATTTGGTGCTGATCAAAAAGGCTACATCATACAAAAGTATTTTCAGAGTTTTAATATTATCCGTGTATTACTACAAGTTGTTATTGTATTGTATTATAAAAATTTCTACTTGTACATAATATTAGAACTCTTATTCAGTATAATTTACAGCATTGCTTTAAGAAAAAAAATAAAACAAATTTACCCTTGGCTAATTATAAGTTATAATGAGAAATCTTCAATAATTAAAGAATACCCACAGATTATTAAAAAGATAAAGCAAGTATTCTTCCATAAAATGAGTCAATTTGTAAAAAATGGAACAGATAATCTTTTAATATATGGGTTAATTAATCTTCAGAGTGTCGCAATGTTCGGAAACTATTTTTTGGTGTTTTCAAAATTAAATAGTCTTATTATGATGGCTTTTGCAGGAACAGGCTCTGCAGTTGGAAATCTTATAGCCGAAGACGATAAAGAGAACATAAAAAAAGTATTTTGGGAATTGGTAACAATACAATTTTTTATTGCTGGTTTTTTTAGTTTAACAATCTATCATACTTTAGATAATCTTATTGTTTTATGGCTAGGAGAAAAATACGTACTTTCTCAACTTATTCTTATTCTGTTTATTTCAAACTTTTTTGTTATGCAGATTAGTTCAACCATAGACCGTTTTAAAAATGCATATGGACTATATTCTGACGTATGGGCAGCGGTTTTTGAAGCAATTATTAATTTGGCCGTGTCATTTATCTTAGGAAAAATTTATGGTATCGCAGGCATAATAATGGGTACTCTTTCTAGTATGTTTATAATTGCTGTACTTTGGAAACCCTATTTTTTGTTTAAGCATGGTTTTAAAAAAAATGTTTTAACCTATTGGAAAGGGCTACTCCCTATTTTATTGATTTTTGCATTATCTGCTTTTTCTGTGAACTTTTTGGTTGATAAGTTTTTTGTTTCCGATTCAAGCTTGAGTATAATTGATTGGATATTGCATTCAACAAAAATTACCATTTTGGTTCTTGTCATTTACGGAACCTTGTTGTTTAGTTTTATTAAAAGTTTTCGAGTTTTTATTTACAGAGTTAAAAACTTAATAATGCAAAAAATAAGTCATTAATACAGTAAAAACCTAATATATGGTCTTTATGATTTTCAAAATTAATTAAGATGATAAAAAATAAAGCAGATTATATAGAATACTTAAATAGAGATAGAATTGCTTTAGAAGTAAATAATGATTCCTTATCTAGTAAAATAAAAAATCTTTTTTTTCCAAACCCAGTATGGCGTTTTCAAAGATTAATGAGAAAACTAGAGTATTACACAAACTGTAAAAACAAAGGACTATACAAGATTTATATTCTATATCTTAAATATAAATATAGGTCAATTTCAATAAAACTTAATTTTTCTATTCCAATTAATATTTTTGGTCCAGGACTTTCAATAGTACATTACGGAACCATCATAATTAATTACACCACCAAGATAGGTGCTAACTGCAGAATGCATGCCTGTGTTAATATTGGTGCTTCAGGTGGTGAAATACAAGGTCCTATTTTAGGTGACAATGTATATATAGCACCAGGCGCTAAAATTTTTGGTAATATTAGAATACCGAATAATACTGCTATTGGAGCTAATTCTGTAGTAAATAAATCTTTTGAAAAAGAGCATACAATTATTGCTGGTATACCTGCGAAAGAGCTAGGCAACATCGATATAAAAAAACTAATTAGGCATGGGTAAAAATGACAAAAAGACCTTAAGAGGCAGAATTTCAAATTTTTATAGAAATTCAAATTTTGGATATAATCTAATGAGACCTTTTTATAAAGTATATGAATTTGGCCTTAAACTTATACCTGATAAGGTTTTTATAAAATGGTATTTTAAAAGATATATGGGTTACTCCTTTGATCTTGACAACCCTAAAACATTAAATGAAAAAATAACTTGGTTAAAGTTATATGACAGAACAGACCTACATACACTAGTTGCTGATAAATATACCGTTAGATCTTATATAGCAGATAAGATTGGGGAAGAATACCTAATTCCTTTACTATATCACACAAAGAATGCTTCAGATATAAAACCTGAAAATTTACCAGATTGTGATTTTATCATTAAAAATAATCATGACAGTGGTGGTTACCTAATTGTTAAAGACAAAGCTTCAGTAGATTGGCCAACGGTACAGAAACAATTTAAGAGAAGCCTAAAAGAGAATTTTTATTATTCAACAAGAGAATGGCAATACAAAAACATTGAACCAAGAATAATAGTAGAGGAACTATTATCAACAGAAAAAGGAGAAATACCTAATGACTATAAATTTCATTGTTTTAATGGCAAATTAGCTTTTGTACATGTAGATATCGCTCGTTTTGGTGACCGAAGAAGAAATTTATATGATGCCAATTGGAATTTTATACCTTGTGTTTGGCAATATGATAATGGTGAGATGGAAGAAAAACCAGAGTTATTTGAAAAGATGAAAAGTCTAGCAGAAACTATAGCTAAGGACTTTATCTATTCTAGAGTTGATTTTTATGCCGTGAAAGGGAAAATTTATTTCGGTGAAATTACATTTCATCACCACTCAGGTACACAAAAATTTAAAACCCCTGGATGTGATCTTAAATTTGGAAAACTATTAAAATTAGGTATTGAAAATGAATAAAAAAAAGATTAAAGTTTATTTTGTTTTACCAACATTATTTGCGGGAGGTGCTGAAAGAGTCATAACATTTATTTCTCAGAATATTTCAAAAGAAATATTTACTGTTAAACTTATAGTTATAGGTTTTGAAAAAGATTCTAAGTATAACACAAATGACATCACAACTACCTATCTAAATAAGAATAAAGTATCTGAATCTATCATTCCTTTATATAAAGTCTTAAAGAAGGAAAGTCCAGATATCGTTTTGAGCTCAATTTCTCATTTAAATTCTTTTATGGGATACATATCGATGTTTTTTAAGAATACAAAATTTATTGGCAGACAAGCTACTATAAATAAAGTTGCAAGAAAACACAAAGCTAAAAAGAATAAAATATCTTCTATCATTCAATCAAAAATCTTTGATTACGGTACAACAAAACTAGATTGTATAATATGCCAATCTATGGACATGAAGGCTGATTTTTTAGAATCATATAACTATGACGAAAAAAAAATTAGAATAATTAATAATCCTCTAACAGATACAGATAAAATAAAAACTATTGAAAATAAAAATTCTGTCAAAAAACTTATCACTGTTGGTCGCTTAAGTAAAATAAAAGGACAACTAAGATTACTAGACATTTTATCTAAATTAGAATACCCTTTTCAATTTACGATTATAGGTTCTGGAAGTTACGAGCAAAAAATTTATGACAAAATAAAAGAGCACAATTTAGAAGATAAAGTTAATCATATTAAATATACAGATAAGGTGCTTGAAGAACTTATAAAACACGATATGTTTTTACAGGGTTCTTATTCTGAAGGTTTTCCAAATGCCTTATTAGAGAGTTGTTCGGTAGGTGTTCCTGTAATAGCCTTTAAAGCTCCTGGTGGTACAAAAGAAATCATTGACAATGGAATTAATGGTTATATAGTAGAAAATGAAGAGGATTATATTAGCAAGTTAAAAGAAGACCGAATCTGGGATCCTAAAATTGTGAAAGAAACTGTATACAAAAAATTTAATAGTAAAAAGATTTTAAAAGAATATGAAGATCTTTTTTTAGAGGTCGTAAAAAAGTAATTGATATTCCTTTTTAACATAGAAAACCTACTATTATCGATAAAATAAGATTAGTCAATTAATTGTTGCTATGTTTGACACTAATATGCATAATATCAACTAGATATTTATTTTATGACCCCAAATCAGAAAAAAAATATTACTATTTTAAGCATATCACTAGCCAGTGGTGGTGCCGAAAAAGTCATTAGCTTACTTTTAAAAGAACTAAGACATGACTATAATGTCACATTAGTTTTATTCCATAAAGTTTTGCACTTTCCAGTTCCTGAGGGTGTAGAAATTTTCGCCATGAGCGACAAACATGCTAACAGACCTTTCTACAAGAAGTTTTTTGATTCTATTAGCTTTATTTTTAGGTATTATCGTTTTATAAAAAAGAATAACATACAAATCTCCATTTCATTTTTAGCATTTCCCAATTTAATAAACGGAATTGTAGCTACATTCAATAAAAATGTAAAAACAATTATTAGCGAAAGAGGCTTTCCTTCAGACAATGTAACAAGCAAGCTATCCTTTTATATTTCTAAGATCTTCTACCCTATTTTATATAATAAATGTGATAAGTTATTTTCAAATTCAGTCTATATCAATGAAGATTTAAAAGACAATTTTGGTATTAAAATTCCTATGGAAGTTATCTATAATCCAATAGAATTACCAAGCAAAACAATACATCCTGAAAGCCTAAACAATAACACAAACAAGTTAAAGCTTATTACAGCAGGCACCATCAATAAGAGAAAAAATCAAATCATGGTCGTTAGAGCTATTAAGGAATCTAAACTAGATTATGATTTTTCTATTCTTGGTGATGGTGATTTAAGAACTTATTTAACAGAAGAAATAGCTAAGTTTAAATTAGAAGATCAGATTACACTCAAAGGAAGAGTAAAAAAAGTAAACGAGTACCTCATAGATAATGAATGTTTTGTACTTTCATCGTTTACAGAAGGTTTCCCAAACGCATTAATTGAAGCCATGGCAATTGGTTTACCGAGTGTATCAACAAATTGTTTATCTGGCCCTTTAGAATTATTAAATGAAAACGACCCTATTAATATAAAAAATGGAGAGTTTTACATAGGGAAATATGGTTTGTTGGTCAATAATGATGATCATATTGGTCTAAGTAAAGCTTTAGATTATTACCATCAAAATCCAGCTGAAAGAGAAAGATTTAGTCGTCTTAGCGTAGAACGTGCAAAAGCTTACGAACTAAAATCTATTTACAGCCAATTCAATCAATTTATTAAAAGCTAAGTATATGTGCGGAATTAACGGACTTATAGATAAAACCAAGATGAGCGAAGATCAAATGTCTTCGATACTCAATGCTATGAATAATCTTATCATTCATAGAGGACCTGACGAGGATGGTGTTTTTGCAGAGCAGAATGATAATTGCACAGTGGGTATGGCGATGCGTCGTTTATCAATTATAGATTTATCATCAGGAAAACAACCAATTTTTTCTGATGACAAGCAGATTGTCATTGTCTTTAATGGCGAAATCTATAATTACAGAGCTATTAAATTTAGATTAGTTTCTGAAGGTGTCACTTTTCATACAACCAGTGATACTGAAGTTATTTTAAAAGCTTATGAAAAATATGGTGTTGAGTCATTTCAATGGTTAGATGGTATGTACGGTTTCAGTTTATATGATAAAAAGATAAACAAGCTTTTTATTGCTAGAGATTTCTTTGGTGAAAAACCATTATACTACACTCAAAATGACAATCAGTTTTTATGGGCGTCAGAATTAAAGTCTATTATAAAAACTATTAATTATAAACCAAATATCTCAAAGAAAGGATTGAATCTTTATTTTAGACTCACCTACATTCCTGCTCCACATACAATTTATGAAGGCATTCACAAGTTAGAAGCCAATCACTATTTAGAATATGATTTTGAATCATTTCAATATAGCATCCATAAAATCAACCACGAACCAGTACCAAAAACAGCAGATATTTCTTTTGAAGATGCTAAAGCAAAAACAAAAGAACTGGTTTATAATAGTGTAGATAGCAGATCTATTGCAGATGTTGGCTTAGGTACATTTTTGTCTGGAGGTGTAGATTCCTCTATCGTGTCACTTTGTTTATCGCAAGCTACAGACAAAAAGATTGATACCTTTTCAATAGGTTTTAAAAAAGCCTCTTATGATGAAACCGATAAATCTCGTGTGGTTGCTAAAATGTTAAACAGTAATCATCATGAATTTATTATAGATGAAGATGATTTAAAACACAATATTCATGAGATACTCGTTAATTTTGATGAGCCTTTCTCAGATACTGCAGCCTTGCCTACGCACCTACTTTCTGAAAAAACCAGAGAGCACGTTACTGTTGCTTTAACTGGCGATGGTGGAGATGAAGTTTTTGGAGGTTATAATAAATATTACATTGGTAAAATGAACAAAAGGTACACAAGTGTAGTACCAAAAGGGCTTCATAAAACTATTGCCAAACTAAGTAATAAGTACTTAATCAATAAAGATGACACACGTGGTAAAAGATTTCAAATTAATAAGCTACTAAATGCAATTAATTATGAAGGTGATTTTTACTGGGATATCATTTCATTAGCCAATACCAGCAAATTGCTATCAGAAATAATGCAAGACGATTATTACGATAGTGATTTATTTCAAGAGTATAAAGAAGTTTTAGGTAAACAAAAGATTGAATCTCTTACAGATTTTAGGCTTGTAGACAAAATCTTAAGTCTTGAAGGTGGTATGTTAGCAAAAGTAGACAGGACCAGTATGCTAACCTCTTTAGAATGTAGAGCACCATTTTTAAATAAGTCGATCTGGGAATTTACTAACACCTTACCTGAAAGCTACCTAATGAAAGGCTGGAATAAAAAGTACATCCTAAAAGAAGCCTTTAGAGATCAATTTCCGCAAGACTTTTTAGAAAAAGGCAAAAGCGGATTTGGCTCACCTACTGGAGATTGGCTAAGACAAAGTCTGCGAAAAGAATTAGAAAGTTATATAGAACCAGAAATGCTTAAAAAACAAGGCATTTTTAAAGTAGACGTTATAACCAAATTGGTTCAAGATCACCTAGACAGCAAGAAAGATAGCACGTTTAGAGTATGGTCTTACTACTGCTTCCAAAAGTGGTACAAATTCAATTTTCTAAATGAAAACTAATACAATGCAAAAGAAGAGAGTACTTATTATAGCATCCTTTGCTGGTTCTTTAATTCGGTTTAGAGGCGATTTCATAAAAAGCCTAGTTGCTAATGGTTTTGAGGTTTTTACAGCATCACCTAGCTATACAGAAGAGGACTTACAATTAATAAAAGAGCGTGGTGCACATCCTATAGAATTCAATTTACAGCGTACAGGTTTAAATCCCTTTAAAGATTTTAAATCCATATTAGAATTAAAATCTATAATGAAGGAAAACAAAATAGATTTAGTTTTTCCTTATACCGTAAAACCTGTAATCTATGGATCATTAGCAGCAAACATGATTAAAGTTCCTGTAATTTCATTAATCACAGGATTAGGCTTCGCGTTTACTGGACTTACACGAAAAGCAAGGATTTTACAGCGCTTTAATGAAACGTTATACAAGCTTTCAATAAGAAAAAACAAATTTATTGTCTTTCAAAACAAGGATGATTATCAATTGTTTTTAGATCGTAAAGTAATTTCAAAAAAACAACCTGTAGCATTCGTAAGTGGCTCTGGTGTTAATCTGAATGAATTCACTTTCAAAGAAAAAAATCCTGCAGATAAAGTTAGTTTTTTACTTATTGCCAGATTAATTAAAGAAAAAGGTATTTCATTATACATGGACGCTGCAAGAGCATTAAAGCCTAAATATCCAAATGCTGAATTTCATGTTATTGGAGCTTTAGAAACTTCACCTAGTGCTATTAGTGAAGATGAACTACACGAATTACACGAGAAAAACATCATCGTTTTTCATGGTAGACAAATGGATGTAGACAAACATCTACATCAAAGAGATATTTTTGTTTTACCAAGTTATTATAGAGAAGGTATACCAAGAACAACTCTCGAAGCCCTTGCCTGTGGAAACCCAATAATCACTACAGATTCTGTAGGTTGTAGAGAATCGGTAAAAGAAGGTGTAAACGGAAAATTAATAGAGCCTCAAAATTTAGAAGCTTTAATTGACGCAATGGAATACTTTATTACCAATCCTGATAAAATAAAGGAAATGGGAATCAACAGTCGTAAATATGCTGAAGAACGTTTTGATGTAAATATTATTAACAACGATTTAATTGAACTTATCAATAAATCATTAAAATAAAAGCTGTTAATTTATTTTAAATTTATAGATCAGTATAACCTAAATAACCAACGAATAATCAACCTATTATGTATAAGTTATTTTTTAAAAGACTAATCGATTTTATGATTGCTTTGATAGGACTTTTAATTCTTTCTCCCATCATAATTACCATTATAATTTTATTAGCCATAGCCAACAATGGTAAACCGTTTTTCTATCAAAAGAGAACAGGGAAGCACGGGAAAATCTTCACTATCGTGAAACTAAAAACAATGAACGACAAAAAAGATGCAGAGGGTAATCTTTTACCAGATCATATAAGAATCACTAAAGTCGGTGATATATGCAGACGCTACTCTTTAGATGAAATTCCACAGCTATTTAATATGCTAAAGGGAGATATGAGTTTAATTGGTCCTCGTCCTCTACTTCCAAAATATCTACCACGCTACACTAAAGAACAGTTTAGACGCCATAATGTTTCGCCTGGTATAACGGGATGGGCACAAGTTAACGGTAGAAATGCCATAAGCTGGGAAGAAAAGTTTAAGTTAGACACATATTATGTAGACAATCAATCGTTCATTTTAGATTGTAAAATCTTCTTTAAAACCATACAAAATGTGATTGGCAAAAAAGATATAAATTCATCTTCCAATCAACCCATGCCAGAGTTTATGGGTATTGAGGGTAAAGCTGATTAGCGTATTATATTCTTTAATATCATGTTACTTCGATTTTATCTTAAATCTTTAGTATTTAAAGTATTGAGTCTTCAATTTAACAACGTAAATATTTACCTTTTATCGTCTTTATTTGGGATAAGAAATAATATTAATGCATCTTTAAACCGATTTTAGATCGTGTCCCAAATCCCTCTAAGACATGAAATTGAGATAGTAATTATTAATTACTTAAACAATTTTAACTTATGAAACCGAAAATATGGTTGTCTTCACCTCACATGAGTGGTGAAGAACAGACTTACATAAAAGAAGCTTTTGATACCAATTGGGTAGCTCCATTAGGACCCAACGTTAATGGATTTGAAAAAGACTTAGAATCTTACCTAAAAGAAGATAGACACGTCGCAGCGTTAGCATCTGGTACTTCTGCCCTTCATTTAAGTTTAATACTTCTAGGAGTTACAACTGGAGATGAAGTTATCTGCCAAAGTAAAACATTCTCAGCTTCAGCTAATCCTATTGTTTATCAAGGTGCTACACCTATTTTCGTTGACAGTGAAGCAGACACATGGAACATCTGCCCTATTCAATTGGAAATTGCAATTAAAGATAGAATAACAAAAGGGAAAAAACCAAAAGCTATCATTGCTGTTCACCTATATGGTATGCCGTATAAAGCAGATGAAATTCATAATATATCCAGAAAATACGAGATTCCAGTTGTTGAAGATAGTGCTGAATCTCTAGGAAGTCACTACAAAGGTCAAAACTGTGGGACGTTTGGTGATTTATCAATTTTATCCTTTAATGGAAATAAAATTATAACTACTTCTGGTGGAGGTGCCTTAGTAGCCAGAACTGAAGATTTAAAAAAACAAGCCGTCTTTTTAGCGACTCAAGCTAGAGATAGTGCACCTCATTATCAGCATTCGCAAATAGGTTACAATTACAGAATGTCTAACATTGTTGCAGGTATAGGTAGAGGACAAATGACAATTTTAGATAGTCATGTTGAAAAGCGTCGTTCTAACCATGAACTGTATTTCAATACTTTTAAAGACAATAAACAAATAACCTTTTTAAAAGAACCTAAAGGTCATTACTCTAATCGTTGGTTATCTTGTATTCTTCTTGATTCTTTTGAAACAAGAGAAGGATTAAGATTAGCACTAGAGAAAGAAAATATAGAATCCAGACCATTATGGAAACCAATGCACCAGCAACCCGTTTTTAAAGATGCGCCGAGCTATCTAAATGGTGTTTCAGATGAACTGTTTAATAGAGGGTTATGTTTACCTAGTGGATCAAACCTAAGCAAAGAAGAATTAGATAGAGTAATTTCAGCTATAAATATGTATTTTGCAGTATGTTAGAAAAATTTCTAAATAAAATATCTCAGAGATATGCCTCTAAATGGCTCGTACTGTTATTTGACATAGCAGTAGTAGCTGCTGCTTTTTTCTTGGCATATTTAATTAGATATAACTTTACTTTAGATTTCGAATTTTCTACCCTTTTAAAGCAGGTACCATATGTTATGCTTGTAGCTGCTATAAGCCTAATTGCCGTAGGAACTTATAAAGGTGTTGTGCGCTTTACAGGTTTTAAGGACATAATTAATGTCATTATCGGTGCTAACATTTTAGCTACCATACTAATTTGTTGTACATTCTCTAGCAGAAAGCTATTAGGCGAGGATAGTATTTTTAATATTTCTGGGTCAATTATTTACATTCATTTATTACTCAATATTCTTTTCTTGATTGGAGCTAAGCTTTTCATTAAATCATTATATAATCAAATTACACAAGACGTCCACAAAACAGCTAATGTACTTATTTTTGGTGCGGGTAATTCTGGAATGCTAACTTATGATGCTATTCAAAATGACACAAAAAACGGCTTCGAAGTTGTTGGTTTTATAGATGATGATGAAAGAAAAATTGGGAAGAAAATCAACCTGGTTACAGTTTACGGACTTTCATATATTGACGAGGAGTTCATCAAAAAAAATCAAGTCGAGGATGTAATCATATCTATTCAGAATATTGATCCTACTAGACTACTTCAAATAACTGGTAGTTTATTTAATCTAGGATTAAAAGTGAAAATTGTTCCACCAGTGCAAAGTTGGATAGATGGAGATTTGAGCGTTGGGCAAATAAAAGAGGTTAAAATTGAGGATTTATTAGGAAGAGATCCTATACATATAAAAAATCCTGATTTAATTGACCAATACGACAATAAAGTTATATTAATTACAGGTGCCGCAGGCTCTATTGGAAGTGAAATTTGCAGAAAAGCCAGTCTATATAATTATAAAAAACTTATACTTGTTGATAATGCCGAGTCTGCACTTTATGATATTCAACAAGAATTTAGACAGCAAGGTTTAGATAATATTGTTGCTATAGTTGCCGATGTAAGGAATAAGACAAGAATTGATCAAATTTTCAATCTTTATAAACCGAAAATTGTATTTCATGCTGCTGCATATAAACATGTACCATTAATGGAAAACAATCCTTTTGAAGCTGTTAGCGTAAATATAGGAGGTACTAAAAATGTAGTTGATGTAGCTGTTAAACATAGTGTAGATAAATTTGTACTAATTTCTACTGACAAAGCAGTGAATCCAACAAATGTAATGGGTGCAACTAAACGTATTGCAGAGTTATATGTATCATGTTTAAAAGGTAAAGGTCATACCAAGTTTATAACAACACGCTTTGGAAATGTACTAGGATCTAATGGTTCTGTTATACCTCTTTTCAAAAGGCAAATTGAAAAAGGTGGTCCATTAACTGTTACTCATAAAGAAATAACACGTTATTTTATGACAATACCTGAAGCTTGTCAACTTGTATTAGAAGCTGCAGCTATGGGTAATGGTGGAGAGATATTTGTTTTTGATATGGGAGAGCCAATTAAGATTTTCAATTTAGCTAAAAACATGATAATTCTATCTGGCTTACGTTATCCTGAAGATATTGACATAAAAATTACAGGATTACGACCAGGAGAAAAAATTTACGAAGAATTATTAGCTGATGGTGAAAACACAAAGAAAACCTATCATGAAAAAATAATGATAGCAAAAACCAGAAATGTTGACACAGAAGCTGTTGAAAAACAAATAAATAAGCTAACAAATGTCAACTCCCTAACACAACCGTTAGAAATTGTATCTTATATTAAAGCATTAATTCCAGAATATATATCTAATAACTCTACATATGAAGTTTTAGATTCAAAAAAATAACTAATAATACCAAAAACTATTCCTAAAAACAGAAAAATGAAAACAAGCAACCTCATACTTCAATTAATAGCCATATTAGTTTTGACTTCTTGTGGATCTAGAAAAAACATTGTTTATTTTCAAGATGAACCCATAGAAGATGGTGTTTTAGTTTCAGAACCAAAGCCAATAATTTATAAACCTGATGATATTTTAACTATTAATGTATCTGCATTGGATCCAGACACAGTAAAACCATTTAACCTTATGGTTGTATCTAATAACGATACAAATTTATTAAATGCTGGAGGACAACAACAATTCCAATCTTACCTGATAGACTATGATGGAAATATAGATTTCCCTGTACTGGGTAAATTAAAAGTTGCTGGTTTGAATCGTACAGAATTAACAGCAATGTTAGTTGAAAAAATAAGTGAATACGCCAATAACCCTATTGTCAACGTTAGATTATCTAACTTTACAATTACTATTTTAGGTGAAGTTAGGAATCCAGGAACCTTTACCATAAAAGACGAAAGAATTACTGTTTTAGAAGCCTTAGGACTAGCAGATGACCTCACTATATTTGGAAAGCGTAAAAATGTTTTACTTATTAGAGAGGTCGATGGTAAAAAGAAATTTGCTAAAATAGATTTGACCTCAGTTAATGCCGTAAATTCACCTGTGTATTATCTTCAACAGAATGATGTAATCTATGTTGAACCAAATAATGCAAAAATTAGAGCCTCATCATACAACCAAAACAATAGTGTTTTGATATCAGCCATAGGTACACTTACAACTATTATTGCTGTATTCTTGGTAAGAAATTAAGAAGGTAATTACAATATATGAAATCCAAAACACCCACTGTAGACTTAAAACAAACATTAGAATTGTTCCTTTCATATTGGAAATGGATACTTCTATGTGTAATTATAGCTATAATGCTCGGTTTTACGCATCTTCGTTATGCTGATTATGAATACAAAGCAAATGCAACCATAAAAATTAGAGACGAAGAGCAATCTCAAAAATTACCAAGTTTAGATGATGTAAAGGCGAATGGTTTGTTTTCGGGTGGTGCAGATAAAATTAAAGATGAGATTAGAGTTATTAGATCTAGAGAAATTGCTGAAAATATAGTTAAAAATTTAGATCTTAATATTAGATACTATGCTGACGGAAAAATAAAAGAAAAAGAATTTTACAAAGATTCTCCTATTAAGATAAATTTCTATGAAAGTGATTCTATTATTGATAGAATAGGCAGAGTCTTATTCATAAAAATAAAATCACCAACTCAATATCTGCTTTTCAACGAAAAAGAGCAGTCTCTATTTGATGACAGAGAGGATGCTGATGGGAAATTATACGATTTTGGAGAGAAAGTTAACACGCCTTACGGAGGCTTTTATATAGTCCCTAATGATGGTAAATATGCCCCAAAACCGGGAACAAACATAAAAATCGCTATTATTCCTGTAAGAAAGTTAATTAATGCATATTCTAAAAACGTAACTATATCCACTGAAAAAGGTTCTAGTGTCATAGGTTTAGAACTTAAAGAAACTGAAGCACAACGAGCCATTGATTATTTAGACGAGCTCATCAAAGAATATAATAATGATGTGCTTAAAGATAAAGAGGAAGTTGTAAAAGTAACATCCGATTTTATAACAAATAGACTTCAAAAGGTATCTAAAGAATTAGAAGAGGTTGATTATACTGCTGAGGAACTTCAAAAGCGAAATAACCTTACCGCTTTAGGGGCTCAAGCAGACCTTAACCTACAAGCTAATAAACAGTTAGAACAACAAATAGCAAGTACTGCTACAAATATTCAGCTTATTTCTTTCTTACAGGAAGAAATTCAGGCTGAAGGCAGAAGTAGTGACATGCTTCCTGCCGACGTAGGTATTGGAGATGCTTCAACAGCACAAATGATTGCCAGCCATAATGAATAAGTTGCTGAGAGAAATCGAATACTAAAAAATTCTAGTTCAAAAAACCCTGTAGTTATTAATCTTAACGATCAAATCAACGCACTTAAATCTAATTTAGAACGTTCGTTAAGCAATATGAAACAAACTTCTGAATTAACATTAAATAACTTAAACAAGGAAAATTCAAGAATTAGAGGTCAACTCTATGCCGCACCTACAAAAGCAAGACAGTTTAGAGATATCAAAAGACAACAAGATATCAAGGAATCTTTATACTTATATCTTTTAGAAAAGCGTGAGGAATCAGCTATTAGACTTGGTATGTATACTCCAAATGCTAAAATTATAGAGAATGCATACTCCTCTTTCATGCCTATTGCCCCTAAACCTGCTATTATTTATCTAGCTTCTTTAATTTTAGGTTTAATGATTCCTATTGGAATTATTTATCTGATAAATCTTTTGGACTCTAAGATTTATAACAAGAGTGATCTAGTTAATATGCTAGACATACCATATTTAGGTGATATTCCTAAAACATCTAAGAAACAAAAGCTAATAAAGCGTGTTGATTATTCTCCTAAAGCTGAAGCATTTAGAATAGTAAGATCTAATATTGATTTTATTCTTAGAAATCAAAAAGATCAACAAAAGAGAATATTTATTACATCTACTAAAGCCCAAGAAGGAAAATCGCATACTAGTACTAACCTAGCAAGCTCAATATCATTTTCAGAGAAATCAGTCTTATTAATCGAAATGGACATACGTGTTCCTAAAATTTTAGATTATTTAGGAATTAAAGAAAAACCAAAAAAAGGCTTATCAGATTACTTAGCAGATAGTTCTATAAAACCTCAGGATATTGTTGTAAAACATCCAGACAACGAATTTTTATATATAATTCCTTCGGGTACCATCCCTCCTAACCCTTCAGAATTATTAATGAGTCCAAGGGTAAATGAGCTATTTAAATATTTTGAAAAGAAATATGATTATATAGTGGCTGACACATCTGCTGTTGGATTAGTAAGCGATACTCTACTTATTTCAGAACTTGCAGACTTATTCATTTATGTTGTTAGCGCTGATAACGTAGATAAAAGAAGGCTTGTTAATATAGCTCAACCATTATTTGAAGACAAACGCCTTCCAAACATGACAATGCTATTAAATGGTGTCAAACCAGGCAAAAAGGGATATGGTTACGGATATGGTTATGGTAACAATCCGAACAAGAAGAAAAAGTGGTATAGCTTTTCTTAAAAAATATATTTCGAAAAAATTTAATATTTATGAAAACCTTAATGCTACATAGTGTTGGTTGTGAAAACGATAATTGGTACAGGAAATGGCTTTCTATTTCTCTAGATCATTTTGAGAATTTTTGCAAATATCTAGTTAATAATAATTTTGAAACTGTATTTCTAGATTCATGGGCTAAGGATCCTAATGCAAAAAATAAGGTTGTTCTCACTTTTGATGATGGTTATTTAGATAACTGGGTTTACGCATATCCAATATTAAAGAAATATGGATTGAAAGGTACAATATTTGTAAATCCTGAATTTATTCAAAATGAGACTGAAATTAGACCAAACCTTGAGGATATATGGAGTAAAAAGATAGATGAATCTAAACTTGCAAAGCTAGGTTTTTTAAATTGGTCCGAACTAAGTTTAATGCAAGATTCAGGTGTTATTGATATTCAATCTCACAGCATGAGTCATGATTTTTATTTTTATTCGAATAAAATAGTAGACATTTACACAGGACAACCAAAATATAATTGGTTACCATGGTTATCACAACCAAAAAGGAAACCTTATTATATTAATGAGGATCAATCTAAATTTGTTGACGATGGACTACCTATATTTGAATATGATAGAGCTTTAAGAGTTAGAAGATATATACCAAATGACAAATTTGTTGAATATTCTATAAATGAATTTTCAAAATTAGGTGATACACTAGACAAAAAAGAGTTCATTGAAAATTTAAACGAAAAGTTAGAAGAATTTCCTGGTACATTTGAATCAGATGAAGACATGCTAAATCGCTTCAATTATGAACTAGCAGAAAGCAAACGAATAATAGAAGAAAAACTAAATAAACCTGTTGAGTTTATATGCTGGCCTGGTGGTGGTTTTAATCAATCTAGCGTAAATGTTGCGGAAAAGGCCAACTACAAAGCTATGACAGCCAATGCAAAAAAAACTGTATCACTAAATTTAGATGATATGCAGATTATTAAAAGAAATGCAATGACATCATTTATACAGACTTCTAAAAGAAACCATTATATTAAAAATCCTCAATTTTTAGTAACTTTATTCAAATATCACAATGGTAGTTTGTTGAATAAATATAAGTACCGTTTTCGTAAGTTAGGTCTCGTTATTCTCGATAAGCTGTTTTAAAAAGGTTAGACCTTACGCCTTTTCCTCTCAGTTTTCAATAAAGTTAATTCTCTATTAGTTTGTCCCGCTACAGAAGTGTTTTCCTCTGCCCTTCTTATAAGGTATGGCATAACATCCTTAACTGGACCAAATGGAATATATTTAGCTACATTATAGCCCTCAGAAGCTAAGTTGTAACTAATATGATCACTCATACCATACAACTGACCAAACCAAACATTATTATCCTCTTTATGAATATTATATTTTTCCATCAGTTCCATAGCTAAATAGCAACTAGCTTCATTATGGGTACCGATAAAAACAGAGATATCACTTAAGTTTTCTAAGATATAAATAAGTGTATTATTAAAAGTATCGTCGGTTTCTTTTTTGTTTTCACAGATAGGCGACTTGTATCCTTTTTCTTCCGCTCTATTACGTTCTTTCTCCATATAGGCACCACGAACGATTTTTACACCTATATTAAAACCATCTTTTTTTCCTCGTTCATGTAATTCTTTTAAATAATTTAACCTGTCCCAACGGTAACATTGAAGTGTATTATAAACAATGGTTTTTCCTTGGTTGTATTTACGCATCATATCTTCTACCAAATCATCCGCTGAATCTTGCATCCAACTTTCTTCGGCATCTATCAGAACTTCTACATCCTTTTCTTTTGCTAATTTACAAACAGTATCAAAACGCTCTACAATTCTTTTCCACTCTTCATCTTCGGATGAGGTTAGTTCTTTTCCTTCAGTTTTCTTCTGATACAATAAAAATCGTCCAAATCCTGTAGGCTTAAAAACCACTATTGGCATAGCATCTCGTTCTTCACAAAAATGAATAATCTTCAATATTTTTTTAAGAGCGTTATCAAACTCCTCCTCTATTTCTTTACCTTCTACCGAATAATCCAAAACAGAACTTACACCCTTAGTATATAACTTATCTATCACAGACAAACAATCCTCTTCATTTACACCACCACAAAAGTGATCAAAAACAGTTGAACGGATTAAACCTTCTACCGGTAAGTTAGCCTTAAGAGCAAAATTAGTTGCAGCAGTACCTATTCTAACCAGAGGTTGAGATGAAATCATTTTAAATAAAAAGTAAGCACGCTCTAATTCAGAATCAGATTTTAGGGCAAAAGCAGTTGCTGTGTTTTCAAAGAGTGAACGGTTAATCATAAATTTTGAAAAATAAATATTGCAAATATATTTAATCCATTGCTTATTTTTTTCTAAAAAAAGGGAGTATTTTCACAGCTCAAATTGAGTAATCAACAAAAATGAAATCTATAAAGACAAAAAATGCAATTGTTCATTTCAATGATAATGTATACAAAGAACTTAATGCATATATAAAATCTTCTAACCCATCAAAAATATTTGTACTTGTAGATACAAATACGCATGATGCTTGTCTTCCTGTTTTTTTGTCTAAGGTAGAATCTGGTGATATTGTGGTTGAGGTTATGGAAATGCCAGAAGGTGAAGACCACAAAACAATAGACATCTGTACTGGTGTATGGGAAGCTATGTCGGAGTATTACGCAGACAGAAAAAGTCTTATGATAAATTTAGGAGGTGGTGTTGTAACTGACCTTGGCGGTTTTGTTGCTAGCACCTACATGCGAGGTATAGATTACATCAATGTTCCTACTTCCTTGTTAGCCATGGTAGATGCTTCTGTTGGCGGAAAAACAGGTGTAGATCTTGGTAATCTAAAAAATCAAATAGGTGTCATAAGCGAAGGGAGTATGGTCTTAATAGATACATCTTTTTTAGAAACTTTACCAAACAACCATATGGTATCTGGTTATGCAGAAATGTTAAAGCATGGGTTAATAAAAGATAAATCATATTGGAATACTCTAGTAAATTTTGAAAATTTAGATGCATCAGCGCTGAATGAAATGATTTATGATTCTGTTATCATAAAAAACAACATAGTCTCTGAAGACCCTAAAGAGCAAGGGCTTAGGAAAGTTTTAAATTTTGGTCATACATTAGGTCATGCTATTGAAAGTTACTTTTTAGGAAACGCCGACAAAGTTCCTCTATTGCATGGAGAAGCAATTGCTATTGGTATGCTTTTAGAGGCATACATTTCTACAAAAACAGTTGGTTTGTCTAATGGAGAATTCGAAGAAATTGAAAGTGGAATTTTGAAAACCTTCTCAAAGGTTGAAATAACTGAAAATGATCAAAAAATAATTATTAACTTATTGCAATATGACAAGAAGAATAGTCATGGTAAAGTAAAGTTTGTTTTGCTGGAAGCTATCGGTAAACCAAAGATTAATTGTGAAGTTGATAATGATATTTTAATTGAAGCCTTTAAACATTACAATTCTTAATAAAAAAAACCTTAGTGAAGTAACTAAGGTTTTTTTTGCTTTCTATAAGTTAGTCTAACTACATTTCATTAAATATAGTGTGCATTAAACGTTTCTTATCATTAATACTTTCTTCTAAAGATATCATTGTTTCTGTTCTGTAAACACCTTCAATATCATCTATATTGAAAATAATTTCTTTAGCATGCATTGTGTTTTTAGCTCTAATTTTACAGAAAATATTGAATTTACCTGTAGTAATGTGAGCAACTGTAACATAAGGAATACTCTCAATACGTTCTAAAACAAATTTAGTTTGTGATGTATTCTGAAGAAATACGCCAATGTAAGCGATAAATGAATATCCTAATTTCTTATAATCTAAAGTAAGCGAAGAACCCTTAATGATCCCTGCTTCTTCCATTTTCTTAACACGAACATGAACTGTACCCGCAGAAATCAATAATTTTTTTGCTATATCTGTAAAAGGAATACGCGTATTATCTATAAGCATATCCAATATTTGGTGGTCAACTTCGTCTAATTTAAATTTTGCCATAATTGTATAATCTTTAAACTTTATGCAAAAATAAAGGATTTTTATTATCAATTACGCATCCAAAGTAAGTTTTTTTAAGGTTTTAGTGAGATTTTTTCATCATTTATCAATACGAAATCGTTTTCGTTAGTAACTTTTAAGATTGTATTATGTTGATTTTTTACCACTTGACCTTTTGCATCTATCTCTTTATGACCATAAAAGAGATTTAAATTTAAAATTTCTTCAAAAATTGGAATAAATTCAATTTTACCCTCAATTAATCGCTCCTCATATTGAATACCTAAATCAACTAGTTGATTAGCATGTTCTTCTAATTTCACATTTCTTATAATTACATCGTAGAATTGTTTTGCATTTTCAGGAATTGAAAAATAATCTTTGTAATTATCAGACTCAATCCCTTTTGATATTGCATCTAAAGCCTTAAGAATAGCTATAAACATTAGATATCGCACCTCTTCCCTATTATAGTCATTTGGGTAATGACCAGCTTCAAATAAAACTGTAGGGACATTTAAACTTTGAAATGTATCACCTACACAATTAAGATTAAAACCGTCATCATATCTTGCTACACAATTAGGTATCGCTTGCTGAAGTATAGAATTCATCGCCACAATTAGAGACATTGCGTTCTTTCTATTGGGTGTTATAGAACGCTCTGTATCTTGCGATGGTGACAGAAATGAGAGTATTGATGATTTATTAGTTCCTTCAACATTATAGATTGTTCGTTGCCCATGAAGATTAAAGCAATAATCTGGTTTAAAATCATCAAAAATCTGCCTCAACAACCTACTCTCTGGTTGAGATAAGTCTTGCGCATCTCTGTTTAAATCTATCTCGTTAGCGTTTAAGCGCGTATAACGCTCTGCACCATCTGGATTTAAAATAGGTATTATTAAAAGTGTGCACGACTCTAAAATAGAATTGGGAATATCATTATTAGTCAAAAACAAATTAAAACAATCAAAAAGGGCCTTGGTTGTTGTAGATTCATTACCATGCATTTGAGACCACATCAAAACTTTTTTAGATCCCTTACCAAATTTTAGACTGTAAATAGGTCTGTTCTCAACAGAATAACCTATAACCGAACATACAGAATCTGGCATTTTTTTTATACACTTTTCAATGTTTGTATTGGTAACATATCGACCAAATAAGCTTGGTGTTTTGAGTAAAGAAAATAAACTATTAAGCTGCTCTAATCTCATTGATACTTTTTTAGGTGTTACAAATGTAACTATTTGATTTTTTACAAATGTAAACAAGAAAAATTTGCAATTATGTTACACTTGTATACAAATCTAAAACTTAACTAAAGCCAAGACCCTACAACTATTGAAAATAATTCAACGGAAATCTTTTTTTATATTAAAAAATTGCTTATCAGCATTTTATAATGTTTTTGTAAAGTATTGCTTTATACTTTTTTAAAAGATTAACACTAAACTATTGATAAAAAAAACACTATTGTTTACATTTGTATCGTCACCACAAAGAAACACCTGTTTACAATGATAAACTCATCAGATTTTGCCAATCGTTTACAAAAAGTTATAGATTTTTATGACGAAACCGCATCTAGTTTTGCGGAAAAAATTGGTGTTCAAAGATCAAGTATTTCCCATATCCTTTCTGGAAGAAATAAACCTAGTTTAGACTTTGTAATGAAGGTGCTTCACTCCTATCCCGAAGTAGAATTATATTGGCTACTAAATGGCAAAGGAAACTTTCCAGATTCTGATACTAAAATTTCAGACATTCCAAATCCTCAACTAAATTTAAAAACCGAGAGCATTGAGAATTCTCAAAAATCAAATTCTGAAATAGAAAAAATAGTCATCTTTTATAAAGACGGGACTTTTAAAAGTTACAAGCCTTAATTTTAAATTAACTAAACTATCTTTGCACAAACCATAAAGATGAAAAACATTTTTTTGCTTTGTTCATTATTACTTCTTACCAGCTGTTTTGAAGTGGAGCGTAATTGCACCGAGTTTAAAACTGGCGAGTTTGAATTTGACTACATTATAGACGGCGTAAAAAAGACTGGCAGATTTGTTCGTACAGAAGACTTAAGCATCAATTACTATGATGGAAAAATAGACTCGTCGTCGGTACGCTGGATTAATGATTGTGAGTTTATCCTAAAGACCATTAACCCTAAGACAAATTCCGAAAAAGATGATATGCATATGAAGATACTTTCTACCGATGGCACTTCTTCATATACTTTTGAATATAAATTAGCAGTAAAAAAGCGTAACAAACCCTTACGTCCTCAAAAAGGAGTTGCCTATAGGATTAAATAGATTTTATGCTAGAGTTTTTCTTCACATCAGACGCTATAATGGCACTTCTAACATTAACATTTCTTGAGATAATTCTTGGGATTGATAATATTGTGTTTATCTCTATAGCCGCCAATAAACTCCCTGAACACCAAAGAAGCAAAGCCACCAACATAGGCTTGGTTTTAGCAATGATACAGCGTATTATTTTGCTTCTCTTTGTAACATTTTTAATTGGATTAAGTGAACCTTTCTTTAAATATGAATCTGAGTGGCTTAAAATTGCTCTAAGTTGGCAAGCTATAATATTGTTTGTTGGTGGACTCTTTTTAATTTACAAAAGCACATCTGAAATCAGAGAAAAAGTTGAAGATCCAAGCCACGATGAAGAAGGTATTAAATCAAAAGCAATCAAATCTTTATCTCAGGCTGTTACACAAATTTTGATTATAGACTTTATTTTCTCAGTAGACTCAATCTTAACTGCTGTAGGCATGACCAACGGTTTACACCCAAACAGCAACTACACACTTATACTAATGATTATAGCTGTTGTAATCTCTATAGCTGTAATGATAGGTTTTGCGAATCCAATTCGAAAATTCATAGATCGAAATCCTAGTATGCAAATTTTAGGTCTAGCCTTTTTAATTCTTATTGGTTTTATGCTAATTACAGAAGCAGCTCACCTATCTCACACTGAATTCTTTGGCAAAACAGTAGGCGCAATTCCTAAAGGTTATCTTTATTTTGCGATAGCATTTTCTTTGTTTGTTGAGTTTTTAAATTTCAAAACGAAGAAAAAAACCAAAAAGGAATAAGTTCAATTTAGAAAAGCGTCACCTGACCTTTATCATCTATATCTAAATCGCCTTCATTATCATCTTCTTTATTTGAAGAATTGCTGGTAGTTTGTTCAGGTTTGTCACTACTGTTATCAACTTCTAAATCTACAGAAACGGTTTCTTCATCAACAACATCCAATTCATCCGCATGCACTTCTTCTGGCGCTTCAAAAGGTAGTGGATCTAATAAACTTATTTGATTTATTTTTTCTTTAGTTAATTGATTTCCAAGCGCATTAATACCTTTTACCGCAATAAACTCTTCAAGATCAACTTCCATGTTAGGTTTGCGGTCTTTACCACGCTCTTTGGTAAATTCTACCTCAGCCATTGGTCTCCAATCTGTAGATACAATTTCTAATTGCGACTCTGGATGACTCGAAATAAAAGTCTCTTCTTTTCCTTCTTGCTCAATTAAAAAACGCTTCACATAGTAACGCTCTTTTTCCCCATCATAATAGATTGCAGAAATTGGTTTTTTAGGAATCCATTTTTCAAGCACAATCATATCACTATCAAAATGTGTTGTTAATTCTGGGATAATAGTTTTTACATTTCCTGACTGCGTAATAATAAGTAAACGATCCTCACCTCTAAATTCACCTATCAGCTCTCCTCTTTCATCTACATTAAGACGTTGCACAGTATCATCAAACCAAATTTTACGTGGTTTTAGTGTTGAAACTCCTTTTTCTTTAAGCTCTATTCGTTTTACAGAATATTTGGTCACCAGATTTCCTTTTGAGGAACGGCCTTTTATTAAAATATCCGCAAAATCTAAATCCCACTTCAACTTCTTAATACTACCTACCTGACGCAACAATACGGTAACAACTTCCGCTTCACCATTCGGGTTTGCAGAGAAGTACCATACCACAGAACCTTTATTTCCGTTGGTCATGTCGTACTCTCTATCTCTTGTAATACTGGTAACAGCAAAACGTTTTACATAAGATGGACCTTTTTTTCCATCTCTGTAAATCATATTGTAAATGGTTCGTTTGTCCTTTTTCTTAAAAACAGCAACATGGATAATATTTTTACCGATAAAGGTTTTAGAATCCACTTTGGTTACCATCATTATTCCTTCTTGTGTAAAAACAATGATATCATCAATATCACTACAATCACAAACATACTCATCGCGCCTAAGCGATGTACCTATAAAGCCCTCTTCCCTATTAACATAGAGCTTGGTGTTTCTAATAACAACTTTAGTAGCATCAACATCATCAAAAGCTCTTAATTCTGTTTTACGCTCTTTACCTTCACCATAATCCTTTTTCAGTCTTTCAAAATAGGCAATAGCATAATCAATAAGATTAGCCAAATGATGTTTTACTTCTGCGATTTGATCTTCTAAAGCATCTATTTTCTGTTGCGCTTTATCAATATCGAATTTAGAAATACGCTTTATTCTTATTTCTGTTAAGCGAACGATATCTTCTTCGGTAACCGCACGCTTTAAATGTTTAATATGTGGCTGAAGTCCTTTATCTATGGCTTGTATAACTCCTTCCCATGTTTCCTCTTCTTCAATATCGCGATAAATTCTATTTTCAATAAAAATACGTTCTAGTGAAGCAAAATGCCACTGCTCTTCAAACTCACCAAGCTTTATTTCTAATTCTTGTTTTAAGAGCTGAACTGTATTATCCGTAGAACGACGTAACATCTCGGTAACCCCAACAAAGAATGGCTTATTATTTTCAATAACACATCCTAACGGAGAAATTGAAGTTTCACAAGCTGTAAAAGCATAAAGCGCATCAATTGTTTTGTCTGGAGACAAACCTGATGGCAAATGGATTAAAATTTCAACCTCAGCAGCAGTATTATCCTCAATACGTTTTATTTTGATTTTACCTTTATCGTTGGCTTTTAAGATAGAATCAATCAAAGAAGACGTTGTTGTACCAAAAGGAATCTCTGTAATAGCTAGCGTATTTTTATCTACTTGCGAAATTTTAGCACGTACTCTAACCTTTCCACCACGTATACCATCATTGTAGTTGCTTATATCTGCTATACCTGCGGTTGGAAAATCTGGATAGATTGTAAAACGTTTGCCTTTTAAATGCTTTACCGAAGCATCGATAAGCTCTATAAAGTTATGTGGCAGAATTTTAGTTGACAAACCTACAGCAATACCTTCTCCTCCTTGCGCTAAAAGCAATGGAAACATTACTGGTAGATTGATTGGCTCTTTGCGTCTTCCATCATAAGACGCTTGCCATTCTGTAATTTTAGGATTATAAACAACGTCTAGCGCAAACTTTGATAATCTGGCTTCGATATAACGCGACGCTGCTGCTCTGTCGCCTGTTAGGATATTTCCCCAGTTACCTTGAGTATCTATTAAAAGATCTTTTTGACCAATTTGAACCATGGCATCAGCAATACTCGCATCACCATGCGGATGGTACTGCATTGTATGACCAACAATGTTAGCCACTTTATTGTAACGACCATCATCTAAATCTTTCATAGAGTGCATTATACGACGCTGAACTGGTTTAAAACCATCTTCTATTGCAGGCACAGCACGTTCTAAGATTACGTAAGAAGCATAATCTAAGAACCAGTCTTTATACATTCCTGTTACTTTGGTAATCGTTTCTTGATTACCATTGTCTTCATTTAATAATTCGTCATTTTGATCTTCTGCCATCTATCCTTCTTTTCGCTTTTTGTTTTCTTTTAATGTTTTTCTCAATGATTGCTTTACATACCTCATTTTTCTACGGTTCAAAAGTGTTACATTAAAACGCTCTTTCACATGTTTTCCATCACGAGTCTTAATTAACACTACCAATGACTTGTAAAGAAAATAATCTTTTATTTTATAACCAATAAGCTGACTTCTCGTAAACTCAACTTTACTTTCTCTATAATTAATATATTCTGTTAGAATAAGCCCTTTATTAAGGATTATAATTTTTGCTCCATCACTATCATACTCAAAGTATCCTGCAATTGAATGAAATAACACTAAAACAATAAATAAACCCAAGAAAACAAAGAAAGTACTATCTACAAAAAACTCAAGCGAATTAAATACTGTTAATAATAGTATTCCAAAGACAATTAGTATAAAATAGATGGAAACAACGGTATTCTTTACTTTTCTATTGTCGGTTCTCATTTAGTGTTATTCAAATTTTAATATTTTTTTCCGGTAAAAAATCCTACTACCAAAAGAATCATTGCTGATATTCCTAAAAACCCTGCCACATTTTGCTTTGACCAGAAATCTGAATAATCCAGTAAAAACAACCAACAAATAATCAAAATTAAAGGAAGAAACAGACTTGTAAACTTCTTGCTAGACTTATTCGACGACATCTAATTCTACTTTAAGATTATCAATAATGAATTCTTGACGCGATGGTGTGTTTTTTCCCATATAAAAAGATAACAATTCCTCTATGGACATATCCTTATCTAACATCACAGGGTCTAATCGCATATCTTCACCAATAAAATGTTTGAACTCATCTGGCGAAATTTCACCCAATCCTTTAAATCTAGTAATCTCTGGTTTTGGCTTTAATTCTTCAATGGCATTTTTACGCTCTTCATCTGAATAACAATAAATTGTTTTCTTCTTGTTTCTTACTCTAAATAATGGAGTTTGAAGAATATACAAATGCCCTTCTTTTATCACCTCAGGAAAAAACTGTAAAAAGAACGTAATTAACAACAGTCTAATGTGCATACCATCAACATCAGCATCCGTTGCTATGACGATGTTATTATATCTTAGATCTTCTATTGATTCTTCTATATTTAAAGCGGCTTGCAAAAGATTGAATTCTTCATTCTCGTACACAATCTTTTTGCTTAAACCATAAGAATTTAAAGGTTTTCCTTTTAAGCTAAAAACCGCTTGTGTATTAACATCTCTGGATTTTGTGATACTACCAGAAGCCGAATCACCCTCAGTAATAAATAAGGTGGTATCTAAATAACCATCCTTTTTAGTATCAGCAAAATGAATACGACAATCGCGAAGTTTCTTATTATGAAGACTCGCCTTTTTAGCACGCTCTTTAGCCAGTTTTCTAATACCAGACAACTCTTTACGCTCACGTTCTGCCTGAAGGATTTTACGCTGAATCTTTTCAGCAGTATCAGGATTTTTATGAAGAAAATTATCTAAATATGTTTTTACAAAATCGTTGATGTAAGTTCTTACCGTTGGCAAATCACCTCCCATATCAGTAGAACCTAACTTAGTTTTGGTCTGACTCTCAAAAACAGGTTCCATTACCTTGATAGCTATTGCGGATACAATCGATTTTCTTACATCTGAGGCATCATAGCTTTTACCATAAAACTCACGAACAGTTTTAACAACAGCTTCTCTAAAGGCTGCTAAATGCGTTCCACCTTGCGTTGTATTCTGACCATTAACAAATGAATGGTACTCTTCACTATACTGTGTTTTACTGTGCGTTATAGCGACTTCAATATCATCGCCTCGTAAATGAATAATTGGATAAAGTATGTCACCATCATTAATATTTTCTGAAAGTAAATCCTTTAAACCGTTTTCACTATAGTATTTTTCGCCATTAAAGACTATGGTCAATCCAGGATTGAGGTACACATAGTTTTTAAGCATCTTTACCACATATTCATTTCTGAACTTGTAGTTTTTGAAAATGCTTTCATCTGGTACAAAGGTTACCTTAGTCCCTTTTCGTCTCGACGTATCGTCTAAGAATTCCTGATCTGTTAATTCACCTAAAGCAAACTCAGCAGAAGCCGATTTTCCGTCTCTGGTAGATTCTACTCTAAAATAGGTTGATAACGCATTAACCGCTTTTGTACCAACACCATTAAGACCTACGGATTTTTTAAAGGCTTTAGAATCGTACTTACCACCAGTATTCATCTTAGATACTACATCTACCACCTTACCTAACGGAATACCACGACCATAATCGCGTACAATAACACGATCTCCTTGTATGGAAATCTCAATGGTTTTACCAGCACCCATTACAAACTCATCGATAGAGTTGTCGAGTACTTCTTTAAGAAGAATGTAAATACCATCGTCTGGAGAGGATCCATCACCTAATTTTCCGATATACATACCAGGACGCATCCTGATGTGTTCCTTCCAATCGAGTGAGCGAATATTGTCTTCAGTATAGTTAGTTTGTTCTGTCATAGACATTAGGACGAGATTAATGATAGAACGCTAATATAAGACTATAGCTTAAAAAATGAAACACGCTTTTGGTAAAGTAATTAACAATAAAGTGCCGTTATTGTTGAGAACCTTAACATTTTTTATTGTTTTGACAATTCCTCAGCTTTTTGCTTTAAAATTTCATTTCTGGTAATTAGAATACGCTTAATATGTCTTTTTAAAATTAGACTATCTAAAATTTTGCCTACAATTCTGTATTTAGAAGTGAAATGGAGGATATCAACCATTATGGTCTTACCATCATGTTCTTTAAAAATATGGTCGTGCCTGTAAGATTTAAAGCTACCATCAGTCCGTTCATCAACAAAAAGTTTAGGCTTCTTTAACTCAGAGACTTCTAACGTGAGATGCTGCAAAAGACCAAGATAGTTAACTTCCCAAGTGATAGAATCTCCTTTTTCAACAAGACCAGATGTTTTACCATCCACAGGTATTTCACTTTTATTTTTTAAGGATTGTGCGTAAAAACCAATATCTCTAGCTAAATCAAAGCATATCTCTATATCGGCATTTATTTCAGTTTCTACTACAATTTGGGGCATAAAGTTAGTTTAGTAGTAAGACACTTGCACTTTTGAAAGGTCACATATACTCATGACAAAATTTTATTTTTTTTCAAAAAACAAATCTCGATATGCTTTCCACAGAAAAGACTCGAACTGACGAATTTGGAAACTAAAAAAGAGCTACTACACATTAAATAAGAAATGCATCACATCTCCATCCTTAACAATGTAGTTTTTCCCTTCTACACGCATTTTACCAGCTTCTTTTACTTTGGCTTCGCTTCCGTAGTTAACGTAATCATCGTAACCAATAACTTCTGCTCTAATAAAGCCCTTTTCAAAATCAGTATGAATAACTCCAGCAGCTTGTGGCGCAGTAGCACCAACATTTACCGTCCACGCTCTTACTTCTTTTACACCAGCAGTAAAGTAGGTTTGCTGATTTAAAAGCTTATAAGCCGCTCTAATTAATTTTGCTGAACCTGGTTCATCTAAACCTATATCTTCTAAGAACATTTGGCGTTCTTCGTAGTCTTCCAATTCGTTAATATCGGCTTCTGTACCAACAGCTAATACCAATACTTCTGCGTGCTCATCTTTAACCGCTTCTCTCACCTGCTCTACATAAGCATTACCAGTGTTTGCAGAACCTTCATCTACATTACAGACATACATTACAGGCTTATCTGTAATAAACTGTAATGGCTTTACGTAGTCTGCATAATCTTCATCTGAAAACTCTAAAGCTCTCACAGATACACCAGACTCTAAACCATTTTTTATCTTTAAAAGCACTGTTTCTTCTGCTTGCGCCTCTTTATTACCTGTTTTAGCAGCACGCTTTACTTTATCTAACTTCTTTTCAGTAGTTTCTAAATCTTTAAGCTGAAGTTCCATATCAATGGTTTCCTTGTCTCTAATAGGATCTACAGAACCATCAACATGAACAATGTTATCATTATCAAAACAACGTAATACATGCAAAATAGCATCGGTTTCTCTAATGTTGGCTAAGAACTGGTTGCCTAAACCTTCACCTTTACTGGCACCTTTTACCAAACCTGCGATATCTACAATCTCTACCGTTGCAGGCATTACACGCTCTGGATTAACCAAAGATTCTAGTTTTGCTAATCTTGGGTCTGGCACGTTAACCACACCAATGTTTGGTTCTATAGTACAAAACGGAAAGTTTGCACTCTGCGCTTTAGCGTTAGATAAACAGTTAAATAAGGTTGATTTTCCTACGTTTGGTAATCCTACTATTCCAGCTTTCATAATATTTCCTGCGAAGGCAGGAATCTTTTTTAATTAAACTCTTCTTCTCTCTTTTTAAGAGATTGCAAATGTAATTAAATACTAGAATAGTTTTGATTAAAGTTTTTTGAAAAGTTTGATGGTGGTTTTTGGTTATTTCAAAAGATATATATTTTCAAAATTAATATAACTAAGTATATAATCAATTGATTTATTTTACCAAGTTATATATCGCTTTCCCCAGATTTTCAATGAAATTTACGGATTCTAATGTGTCAGAGTGGGTAATTAACTGCATGCTTCCTGTTAACAAGTCAAAATCCCCTTCATGCACAATTTGGTTTCTCCTTATAACTATATTCTTTAGTTCAGTTTTCACATCATTTTCGTTCATTGACATAGTTAAAGCTATCTTTTGCCATTTATGACTTTCAAGCCAAATCAAACTTAAAGCTTCGACAACTTTAGAAGGATCTTGAAAAGATAAATGCTTATGACTTGATATGACTGTTTCGGAGAAAATGTGCTCGGCTGGCGGAATTGTGGCCTTATTTATGGATTCAAATTGACTTAAAGTAATATTAAAATTTTTGTAAGCATTAGTAGGTGTTCTATTATTTTTAAAAGTTTCAACCATTGCAAAATTAACAATATCATGTATAAACCTATCAAAGCTTGAAACACAATAAACAATCTCAGTTCTTAAAAGGTCTGATATATCCTGAGATGAAAACCCTAGATTAGTAGTTAAATGAGCATAAATACTATCTATGTTTCTGACTCTTTTAATTCCAATTTCAAATAACTCTAAAGCTTTAAGCATTTTGTTTTATTAACTCTATTTTTAATGCAAAATCTTCAAACATATCATTAAACTCATCTCTGCGCAATGCCATTCTTTCAAGCACTGCACCAACTCTTTCAATTTGATTGTTTGTTAAAGCAAACACAGGTACACCAAATTTATGTGACTGAGGTAAGAGACTTTGAAAATCAGGAATTTCAGCTAGACAATAATCATCAGCGATATCATTTTGAACATATAAATCATTATTTAAAAGCATTTTGTTACTATCCAATCTTGGTGCTAAATCAGTTTTTACCGCCTCTAATATTTCATCCATATTATCTCTATATGGTGCGCTAGGCCTTCCACTTCTTATATTAAATCTTTGAATTACTACACCACCGAATTTTGGATTACTTGAAGGAAAAGGATAAGAAGAGTTAGCAAATGTATCTCTCATTTGCTGTGACGCCAAATACCATCTTGGCAAAACTTCAGATAAAGTTTTTACAGCCATTAAAGAAAATGGATCTGGATTAGTGGGCACTATAAACAAATCTGATATTGTGAAAAAATTTTGATTTATTGCACTTAAACCAGGGTTTAAATCTATTAAAACATATTCTATATTGTGCTTATCACAACACTTTTCTATTAAAGCATTAAATGATCCTGGTAGATTTTGCATAGTTGCAAATGCATTATTTGTTGTTTGAGAAAAACTCAGAGAAGGTTCTAATTCTGTCAAATTTGGGTGACCAGGTAGTAGAAATAAATTACTGTTATTTTCTACTTCGAAGCATTCAAATCCTTTTATTGGCTCTGGCCTGCCTTCGAATGCTGAATTTACTCCATCCATAAGGTTTTTATTCTTGGTAGCGTCTTCAGTATAGTATTTTTCAAACTCACTCTGCATTATTAAACCTGAAAGATTACATTGAGGATCAGCATCAACCAATAATACCTTATGGTTTCTTTCTGCTAGTTTCCATCCCAGGTGAAAAGTTGTTGTAGTTTTACTAACACCACCCTTATGATTAAAAAATATAATTCTCATTTATTTTTTGTTTTTTTATTGTTATAAATCGTTAATCTAGAACAAACTACTCTGTATTAAATCGTAAGATATAATATACATCACAGTATAGGCGTACAATTTAAATTATTAATAACTAACATACTATACGTAACGTTACGTATTTTTAACAAAGCCTTATTTTTGCAGTCTAAATCTTAGCTTTTTGAAACTCAAATCATCAGAACTCAAAACCTTTTTAGACGAGAAAGTCCAGCTTTACAATAACCCAAAATTTATTGAGAGCGACCCAATACAAGTGCCACATCAATTTTCTAAAAAAGAGGATATTGAGATTGCTGGGTTTTTAACCGCTACCATTGCTTGGGGAAATCGTAAAAGCATTATTAACAATGCTAATAAAATGATGGTGCTGTTAGACCATGCTCCTTATGAGTTTGTTACCCAGCACCAAGACTCAGATTTAGAGGCTTTACAATCGTTTGTACACAGAACATTTAATGGTGATGATTTTATACAGTTTATAAAAAGTCTGCAACATATTTATAAAACACATCATGGCTTAGAAGCTGTGTTTGCAAAACATGCTGAGCCCAACTCTTTACAACAAAGCATCCACGAGTTTAAAAAACTATTTTTTGAGATTCCGCATTTAGAGCGTACCAAAAAGCATGTGAGCGATCCTCTTAAAAAGTCTGCTGCAAAACGTATTAATATGTATTTGCGTTGGATGATACGTAACGATAATGCTGGTGTAGACTTTGGCATTTGGGACAGCCTCTCTCCTGCTCAACTGAGTTGTCCATTGGATGTGCATTCTGGTAATGTTGCCAGAAAATTGGGCTTACTAAAACGCAAACAGAATGATGCTAAAGCTTTAGCGGAATTGGATGCAAACTTACGTAAGTTAGACCCTAACGATCCTGTAAAATATGATTTTGCGTTGTTTGGTTTGGGTGTTTTTGAGGGGTTTTAAATTCCTACGAAAGCAGGAATCTCTTAATTATGAAGTTAAATAAATTAGATTCTGAAATACTGAAACAAGTTCAGCACAGGCGAGTTCAGAATGACAAATTAGTTATATTTAATTGCAAACAAACCTAAATAGCCAACGATTAGAATAAAACTTCATGCCAAAAAGAGACTACCATAATTATTGGGTTTACATTTTAACAAATAAACCAAATGGTGTTCTTTATATTGGATTTACAGCTGGTTTAGATGATAGAATGGAACGGCACTCTGATGGTAATGGTAGTTTTTTCACTTCCAAATACAGATTAAAGAGACTCGTTTATTTTGAGGAATTTCAATATGTTGAAGATGCCATCAAAAGAGAGAAACAATTGAAAAATTGGAGAAGAGATTGGAAAATTAACTTAATTGAGAAAGAAAATCCTAATTGGGATAATCTTTGGGAAAGACTAGATTCTGAAACGAGTTCAGAATGACAAATCATTATGAATAGTTACTACTAACTTGTGTCATGCTGAAATCGAAGATTCGACGCAGTCAATTTAGTTCAGCATCTTACAGTTAAGGATTTTGATTTTAGATTCGTTCAGCTCAGGCAAGTTGAGAATGACAAGACTATACAAAAAAAAGGCTTCCAATTAGGAAGCCTTTTTTGTATTATGAGATTCCTGCTTTCGCAGGAATTGGGTTAGCCTTTCAACCAAGCTTGTCTTAAAGCTTTTTGTGCTTCAGTAGCGTTTTCATCTTCTACCAAAGATTCACTTTTAGCAGTTGCTTTACCTAATGTACCTTTTAAAACAACAGCTTCGCCATTACGTTCTAAATCTAAGCTATACTCCATGCCTTCTTGCCAGCCGTACATGCCACCAATAACTTGTTGTGCATTTTCTAGCGTTAAATCTTTTCCGTTTACTTTCTTAATGATATCTCCAGCTTGCACACCTTGAGATGCCCAGAATGAATTCTGTAATGCCATTGGCGAAAAGAAAATACCTTTGTTAGGATCACCATCAAAAATGATGTTTTGTCCACCAGCAAAAATGTAGTTTGTTGGTACTTCAGTTTCACCCAATGTTAAACCAACCATTTCAAAAAACTCATTGTAGTTAATTGGCACATCACCTTCAACATGTGTTTTTAAGAACTCACCAACGCTAGGATATGTCATTTCAGTAATCTCTGCGATGATTTTATCATCATCAAAAGGCTTTTCTTTACCGTATTTAGCTGATAATTCTTTCATTAAAGACAACATGCTTCTATTACCATCGCTTTCTTTTCGCATTAAAATATCGATACACATACCGATTAAAGCCCCTTTCATGTATACATTATAGTAATTATGTGCATATGGTTCTTCCAGTACGTTTTCACTCATTACAGTAAAACTCATGGCATCATCCAAATTTTTAGATGTTGCAATTTTACCCATCATAGTGCTGTAAAAATCAGTTGGCTCAATTAAACCTTCATAAACCTGAAAGTGTTGTGCAAAATACTCAGTTACACCTTCGTACATCCATAAATGCTTAGAGAATGTTGGTTTGTTATAATCGAAATAATGTACATCTTCTGAGTGTACAGATAATGGAGTTACAATATGAAAGAACTCATGTGCTACAACATCTATAATAGAAGCTGCCAAGCCTTCTTTACTTGAAGATTCTGGTAACACCACTACTGTAGATGTATGGTGCTCTAAAGCTCCCATACCCTTTGGTGCTGTATCAGAACCATCAGACAAGTATAAATAGATGTCGTAACGTGCTGTACTGTTAACATCGCCTAAATACTTCTTTTGTGCCTGCATCATTTTATAAACCGTTTCTTTTTGGCTCGCTGCAGTATGCACTTTGTTTGGTGAAAATACACTTAATACAATTTTAATGTCACCAACCATAAACTCTTCAACATCTAGCTTACCATACATCATTGGGTTGTCGGTAATTTCAAAATAACGTTGTGCAAAATAACTGCTGGTAATAGACTTTCCGTCTGCGCTAGACTTCATCCCTCTGTCCTCTAAAGCCGAAGTTCTTACAAAGGTTGCTGGTGCAGTTACATCTAAAGCGTATTGATTGTTTTTTAAAGAATCGAAATACCCAATAAATCCATGAAGATTTAATACATAATTGTCTTCTTCAATATTTGTTCCAGCTGGTGAGAATGGGTTTTCACCACCTATGCCACCTGTAGATTCTATATCAAAAGTATCATTAACGTAATAGGTTAATTTATCTAAATTGGTAGCATCTGCAATCGTCCAAGTATTGGTATCTACTTTAGTTACTTCAAGCTCATTACCTTTATAATCTAAAGCTTTCATACCTTCTACGTACTTTCCGAAATCACTAACAGAATATGTTCCTTGTACTACTCTAGGCAATCTGTACGTTACCGTTTCTGTGGTAAAACGACCAGGATTAATAGTTACTGGCACTTTATCATCTACCACTGCTGTTAAATCTAAAGCAGTTTCGATAGGATTATTAACTGCTAAATCATCTACTTTTGGCTTGGCTGAACCACAACTTACCAAAATTACACTTAAGCCCAAAACGGCTAAATAGTTCTTCATGAATAATTATTTTATTTTTTTACGAGACGCACAAATCTACAATCTGTTACCACTTTAAGTCTAAAGGTTTTGTTAAATTCGTAGCATGTCTCAGCCACTAGTCAGCATTTTAATTCCTTTTAAAAATACCGAAGCCTTTATTTCTAAATGTGTTACTTCTATCATTAGCCAAACTTACACCTATTGGGAAGCTATTTTTGTAGATGATCATTCTGATGATGCATCGTACGCTATTGTTGAAAAATTTTCAGAAAATGATGACCGAATTCAACTTTATAACAACAAACATGAAGGTATAATTTCTGCATTGCAAACCGCTTTTAATAACTGTAAAGGCGCTTATATCACCAGAATGGATAGCGATGATATAATGACCAAAAACAGACTTGAAGTAATGCTGAATAGTCTTTTAAAACACGGCAAACATCACCTTGCTGTTGGGCAAGTAAAGTATTTTAGAACTGACGGAATTAGTAATGGTTATGCACGCTACGAACGTTGGCTTAATGAGCTTACTGAAAAAGGTAATAACTATTCTGAAATTTACAAAGAGTGTGTAATTCCATCACCTTGCTGGATGCTACATCGTGATGATTTTGTAGCCTGTGAAGGCTTTGAGCCTAATCGTTATCCTGAAGATTATGATTTAACGTTTCGGTTTTACAGAGCAAAATACAAATGTATTCCTTGCGACGAAGTACTACTCCATTGGCGCGATTATAGCACACGAACTTCCAGAACGCACGAGCATTATGCTGCAAATTACTTTTTAGACATAAAGACACACTACTTCCTAGAGCTAGACTACAAACCCGAAAGACCTTTAGTGGTTTGGGGAGCAGGAAAAAAAGGAAAAACTATAGCTAAGCTCTTAATTGAAAATGATATTTCGTTTTACTGGATTTGCAATAACAAAAAGAAAATAGGCAAAGAAATTTACGGACAAGAGCTATTAAAATACAATCACATAGAACAGCTCAATCTTCCGCAAAGTATTATTACCGTTGCTAATGAAGACGCACAAAGAGACATAAAACAGTATTACAAAAAACTAAACATGCAGTCTATGACTGATTACTTTTTCTTTTGTTAAATTTCTCAAAAGCTAACTCTAGTAATAAGACTTCGTTATCTATATTTGTTACTCATATATGAAGAAAATGAAACAAGCTCCATTCTTAATTATGCTTTTATTTGCTTTTGCAAGTAATTCTTATGGACAAGAAAGTGAATCTAACTTTACGGACGATTATTATTCTTCAAATTTTGAAATTTTATATTCTGTTGATACTGAAATGGCCTATTGTATTGCGCCAATTGTTGAAGAAAGACTAGTATCCGATTTGGCTGACACAACAAGTTTTTACAACCCTTTTAAAAAATTATCTAAATACATTTCTATAGAAACATCTTCTGATAGCCTAGTAAAAACCTACAGTTGGGATAGAATTAGTGGCGGAAGCTGGTATGATAATGCGTCTTATATTCAATTTAAAACCAAATCTGGAAAGATAAAATATAAAAGATTAGATTCTGGTATTGAACGAGAAACCGGAGAACCTACTGATGTTATTATCTATGATATTCACAATATTAGAATAAAAGATGAATCATATTACTTACTACTAGGTTGGGGAACTCATGGAGGCGGGCTCCACCATGGCTTAGCCCGAGTTTATAAGATTAAAGATGAAGAAGTCGTCTTGTGTGATTCTTTTTTTGATGGTGAGAAATACATACCAGTTTACACAAATAGAGTATTTAAAATTGATTTAAAATACAACTCTGAAGCCAAAACACTTTCACATAATGATTTTGAATACGACGAATCTGTTGGATATTATAAACCCAAAGAGGATAAAAAAATCTGGTTATTAGAAAATGATAAATTTGTTCTACAGAAATAAGTTAACTTAAAAAATTAAACATCAGGAATGCAGTTTAAACATCCCGAATTACTTTACGCACTTTTTTTACTGATAGTTCCTATACTTATTCATCTATTTCAGTTACGTCGTTTTCAGAAAGTACAGTTTACCAACGTCAAATTCTTAAAAGCTGTAAAACTGCAAACCCGTAAAAGCTCTCAATTAAAAAAGTGGTTAACATTACTTACTAGAATGTTGTTGTTAGCTTGCGCCATTATTGCATTTGCACAACCATTTATACCAAATACTGAAGATTTTAATGAAGCACAAGAAACCGTTGTGTATCTGGACAATTCATACAGCATGCAGGCTACTGGCAAAAACGGAAGTCTGTTAAATGAGGCCATTCAGGATATGATAAACAACTTTCCTGAGGATGAAAAAATAAGTCTGTTTACTAATACGCAAACCTTTAGAAACACAAGTTTAAAGGCTTTAAAAAATGATTTAATTCAATTAGAGCACTCGCCTACGCAACTAAATTATGATGCGCTTTTTATTAAAGGAAAAGAATTGTTTTCTAAAGATAAATCTTCTTCCAAAAACCTTATTCTAATTTCAGATTTTCAGCAAAAAGACAATCCCGTTAAGTTTGAAAGCGACAGTACTATAAACCTTAAATTGGTTCAACCAAAATCTACATTAGTTTCTAATGTGAGTATAGATAGTGTTTATATTGCGAATTCTAATTCCGAAACTTTAGACTTAAATGTAAAACTATCCAATCAAGGTGAAGCTATTGATAATATTACAGTTTCCTTATTTAATGATGACGTTTTATTAGCAAAAAATGCTGTTGACATAAGCGAAAGTTCTGAAGCTACATTTTCGGTTTCTAACAATGCAGTAATTAATGGGAAATTAGTTATTGAAGATGCAGGTTTGCAATACGACAATAGCTTTTATTTTAATATTAATGCTAAACCGAAAATTAAGGTCCTTGTCATAAATGAAAATACAGACGACAGTTTCTTAAAGCGCATTTATACCGATGATGAATTTGAGTATAATTCTTTTAAAATAAACAACCTTAATTTCAATTTAATTCCGGACCAAAATTTAATTATTTTAAATGAGCTAGAGGCTATTTCTGATGCGCTAAAAACAGCTCTTGTTTCTTTTAAAACTGACGGAGGACATATTTTAACTATTCCTTCAAAAGAAATAAACTTAAACACTTACAATCAATTATTTAAAACTGTTAATTTTCCTCAATATAATTCTCTAATCAGTCAACAAAAACGTATCACAACTATTAACTATAATCATCCGCTTTTGGCTAATGCATTTTATTCTAAAGTTAGTAATTTTCAGTATCCAAAAGTAGAATCTTCGTATAGCTTTTCTACCAATGCAAATAGTGTATTGTCTTATGAAAATGGTAATGCTTTTTTAATAGGCAACAATGGTGTTTATTCGTTTTCGAGCGCCCTTAATGATGACAACTCTAACTTTAAAAATTCACCTTTAATAGTTCCTGTTCTATATAATTTAGGTAAGCAAAGTTTAAAGTTACCACAACTCTATTACTCTATAGGTCAACCAAATTCAATTGCTATAAATGCTGTACTTGGACAAGATGATATTTTAACGCTTGGCACAGATGAGAACACCGTAATTCCATTACAAAAAACGTTTAGTAAAACAGTAGTTTTAGAAACCGCTGATTACCCTGAAAATGCAGGTGTTTTTACCGTTAAAAATGAATCTGAAGTATTACAAAACCTAAGTTTTAACTATAATAGAGAAGAAAGCAACTTAAGTTATTTAGACATTAAGAACAATACTAATGTTTCAGTAAACGAAAGTTTAGCCACAACAATAAACGACATAAAAAGTAGCTCAACTATTAATGCACTATGGAAATGGTTTGTTATTTTTGCGCTAGTATTTTTAATAATAGAGATACTTCTACTAAAATATCTTAAATGAACGCACTCATAAAATCTGCCACCATCGTTGATTCTAAAAGTGAATTTCACAACGAAACAGTAGATATTTTAATTGAAAAAGGACGCATTTCTAAGATTTCTAAACGCATTTCTAATCCTGATAATTACAAAGAAATTAAACTAGATAACCTCCATGTTTCTCAAGGATGGTTTGACAGTAGTGTTTCTTTTGGAGAACCTGGATATGAAGAACGTGAAACTATAGAAAACGGACTAAAAACTGCTGCTGAGTCAGGTTTTACTGCTGTGGCGCTTAATGCAAATTCCAATCCTGTAATAGATAGTTTTGCAGATATCACTCTGGTTAAGGCAAAAGCGCAAAACAAAGCAACTAGCCTCTATCCTATTGGAGCTTTAACAAAAGCCAGCAATAGTACAGATCTGGCTGAGTTATTTGATATGAAAAATGCAGGAGCGGTAGCATTCTATGACTATCAGAAACCTATTTCCAACCCAAACCTTATAAAGATTGCCTTACAATATGCGAGTAATTTTGACGGCTTAGTATTGTCTTTTCCTCAAGAATCAAAGATTTCTGGTTTAGGTGTGGTAAACGAAAATATAAACAGTACACGTTTAGGTTTAAAAGGAAATCCTGGTTTAGCAGAAGAATTGCAAGTTGCCAGAGATTTGTTCCTTCTAGAATATACCGAAGGTAAACTACATATACCAACTATATCTACGGCTAAATCTGTAGAACTCATTAGAGATGCAAAAGCCAAAAAACTTAATGTGACTTGTAGTGTAGCTATACACAATTTGGTATTAACAGACGATAGTCTAGAAGGATTTGATACGAGATATAAGGTTCTACCTCCTCTAAGAACACAAAACGATTGTGATGCTTTAGTTGAAGGACTAAAGGACGGAACAATAGATATGGTTACTACAGACCATAACCCAATTGATATAGAAGATAAAAAGGTAGAGTTTGACCATGCAAAATATGGAACCATAGGTTTAGAGTCAGCTTTTGGTGCTTTACAAACCGTATTTACCACAAAAAAAGCTGTTAGTTTACTTACGCAAGGTAAAGCTAGATTTGGTGTACCTGAAAGTTCAATAAACATTGGTGAAGTTGCCAATTTAAGTTTGTTCAACCCAGACAGCAAATATCAATTCAGTAAAGAAAATATTACTTCTAGATCTAAAAACAGTGCTTTTCTTGGTACAGAACTAAAAGGAAAGGTTTACGGTATTGTTGCAAATAATAAAGTAGTTATTAAATAATGGAGAACGCAGATATTACAGACGGTAAAACCTTAGCAACCGTCGCTTATATAACTCCACTTGGTTTAATTATTGCTATTTCTCTGAATCTTGAGAAAAGGAATCCATATATCTTTTTTCATGCCAGACAAATGATTGGCTTGATTATAATGTTGATTTTTTCTAATGTATGTGAAAAACATGTGGACTCTTGGTTCGGCACTGCATTATGGTTTATAACATTTACTTCTTGGTTGTATTGTTTGATATACGCAATAATAGGAGAATATAAATTACTTCCGATTTTAGGCCAATATTTTCAAGACTGGTTTAGAAATTTAAAATAAAACATCAAAAAAATGACTACTGACCTACACTATATAAAAAGACCAAGTACCTTAAAAGAAAATGCTTCTTTGCTTATAATGTGTCATGGCTACGGTAGTGATGAAAATGATTTATTCTCTTTTGCCTCAGAATTACCAGAAGAACTTTTTATTATTTCTTTAAGAGCTCCATATGCCATGCAACCCTACGGAAACGCTTGGTATGCTATAAATTTTGATGCCGAAAAAGGAAAATGGAGCGATAATGTACAAGCAAGACAATCGGTAGATTTAATTGCCAATTTTATAGATTATGCCTGTGATACTTACTCTGTTAACAAAGATAACGTAACGCTTTTAGGCTTTAGTCAAGGAACTATTTTAAGTTTATCTGTGGCAATGAATTATCCGGAAAAATTAAAAAATATTGTAGCACTTAGTGGTTATCTAAATGAAGACATTCTACCTGAAAACATTGACAGAAACAAGGTTTCTCACTTAAATATATTTTGTTCTCATGGCTATGCAGACCAAGTAATACCTGTAGAATGGGCCAGAAAAACACCAGAGTACTTAAGCGCACTAAACATTAATCATGTCTACAAAGAATATCCTGTAGGACACGGTGTTGCTCCTCAGAATTTTTATGATTTTAGAGATTGGCTTAAAAATTACCTCTAGCCTATTTTAGGATACAAAAAGTATTCAACCAAGTTATACTTAAGATTGTTATTTTCGTCAATATCATATTTTACGAATATTTCTCCCCAGTAAACACCATCTGTAAAATTGGCTAAAATCCATTTGTGATTTACAATTCGTATTTTATTGATGATTAACTTAGACCCTGTCATAGAAACAAAAGGTACAATTGGGTGATTATCGCCTTCATAATTATTCATTTCATATAAGCCTTCTGTAATTGCATTTATCAGCTTATCCGTATCATACCCTTGGGCAACAAAATAATCTAAGGCATTATCATTTCTGTCAATATTGAAATAATTAAGTTCAAAATTCTGATCCTCTAGATTGGTTATGGTTTTTTCTTGAGTCTCAATAGTCGCTTTAAACTTTTTTATGTCCTTTTCATATTTGTCTAGTATATTTTTAGAATTCACATATTGAAATATGAATGCCAATGCTGAAAAAATAAACAAATACATAAAAACTCTACTCTTCATATCTATATCTTAAATGGTAATTTGTAAATTATCGTATGCCAAAAAAACGTTTTCTGGTAATTTTTGTTGTACTTCATCATGAAAACCCATATGATGACTAATATGAGTTAAAAATGCTGTTTTTGGTTTTACTTTTTCTATAAAACTAAGAGCTTCATCTAGGTTAAAATGAGACATGTGTGGTTCTTCTCTAAGTGCATTTACTACTAACACATCAAGATTTCTTAATTTTTCCACCTCTTTATCATCAACAGTTTTCATATCTGTTAAATAAGCAAAATCTTTAAATCTAAACCCAAAAACCTGAAGCTTATAATGCAATCCATCTATGGGCACAACCTTAAGATTATTAAGTTTAAAAGGTTTGTTCTCTATAACATGTTGCGTTACACTTGGAACACCAGGATATTTTTCTTTTGACGTGAAAATATAATCGAACCGTTTTTTTAGCGCCTTAAAAACTCGCTTGTGTGCATACAAATCTATATCACCTTGCTTGAAGAAAAATGGTCTAATATCATCTAAACCCATAGTGTGATCTGCATGCTCATGAGTAAAAATAATCCCATCAATTTTAGAAACATTTGCTCTTAACATTTGCTGTCTAAAATCTGGCCCACAGTCTACAACATAAGTGTATTCATCCCATTCTACTAGCACAGAAACACGTAAACGTTTATCCTTAGGATTATCACTTAAACAAACAGGATGCGTACTACCTATAATTGGTATTCCTTGCGATGTTCCAGTACCTAAAAATGTTACTTTCAAACGGTGTTAAGTTTATGACAAAAATAAGGTTATTTTTTTGTTTGCAAGACTAAATTAATACCTTTGCGAAAACGATATAATCCCAATATCCATGGAAGAAATAACGTATAAGGGCGACTTTGAAATAGAAAATATTCCTTCGTTAAAAGACAAAGCCTTACGTATTAACCTTAACAAAGACATTTACGGCACTTTTTCAGAAATTGGCGCTGGACAAGAAACTGTACGTCAATTTTTTAGAGCTGGTGGTGCTTCTGGTACAATAGCAAAAGCAATGTCTGCCTACGATAAGCATTTTAGTGATGCAATTTATGGTATTGAGGATGATAAGCGATATGTAACAGAAGCAAGACTTCGTAAAATGCTAATTCACGAAGTAAATCTTATGGAGCAACGTATTCCAAGAGATGATAATCCTAATAAGATTTTCTTTTCTTATGCCAATACAGTTGCTACAATAGATTTTGCAAAGAAATATAAAGGCCATGGTTGGGTTGGTATTAAGTTTCAGGTTGAACCGGAAGGTGAATACAGTGAAATTGTACTCCACATTCGTTTTAAGGAAAATGACGCTAGGTTACAACAAGAAACACTTGGCAAATTAGGTACTAATTTAATTTACGGTGCTTTTTACAAATATAATCAGCCAAGAAAATTGCTTCGTTACCTGTATGACCATTTAGATAAAGATCAATTAGAGATCGATACTATAAATTTCTCTGGTCCTGTTTTTAAAAATGTTGATAATCGTTTAATGAGTTTACAACTTGTTAAAAACGGGATGACAGATGCGGTAATGTTTGCTCCAGATGGGAATAATGTATTACCCGCTCGTGTATTATACAAGAAAAACATCTTAGCATTAAGAGGTAGTTTTAGACCTGTTACTAAAGTAAATATGGATATGTATGAGAAATCATACGAAATGTTTATTAAAGAAAATAAGGTCGATAAAGAAAATACTCAGGTAATATTTGAAATTACACTTTCTAACCTTAGAGCTGAAGGAAAAATAGACGAACAGGACTTTATGGACAGAGCAAAATTGCTTTGTTCGTTAGGACAAACAGTTTTAATATCAAATTTTCAAGAGTATTATAAACTCGTTGAATATTTCTCTCAATATTCTAAAAATAGAATGGGACTAACAATGGGGGTTAGTAACTTGGTTGATATTTTTGACGAAAAATACTATCGCCATTTAAGTGGTGGTATCCTTGAAGCTTTCGGAAAACTATTTTACAAAGACCTTAGGGTTTACCTTTACCCAATGCAAAATGAAGACGGAAGCATTACGAATAGTGAGAATTTAAAAGTTCATCCTCGTATGAAAGAACTTTATAAGTTCTTTAAGTACAATGGTAAGGTAGTTGATATTACCGACTTTGACACCTCAAATCTAGCTGTATTCTCTAGAACTGTACTTAAAAAGATTGCAAATGGAGATACCGATTGGGAAGAAATGTTACCAGAAGGTGTTGCAAAACTGATAAAAGAAAAAAGCTTATTTGGATGCGAGTCTGAAGAAATACTACATAAGTAATAAGATAATGTCTTTAAATAAAAAAAGCGACCAAATTGGTCGCTTTTTTTATACACTAAAAGTTATTCACTTAAAATCTGATTAGTATGTTCTTTGGTTTTTACTTTGGTAATAACATCTTGTAAAATTCCATCTTCATCAATGACAAAGGTCGTTCTATGAATACCATCATATTCTCTCCCCATAAACTTTTTTGGTCCCCAAACACCGAAAGCTTCAATAACAGCTTTGTCTTCATCAGCTAATAATGGATATTGAAAACCATATTTATTTTTAAAATTAGCTTGGCGTTTAGCACTATCTGCACTCACACCTAAAATTTCATAACCTTGAGATTGAAAACGCTCATAATTATCATTAAGATTACAAGCCTCAGCTGTACAACCTGGAGTACTGGCTTTTGGGTAGAAAAAAACTACTAATTTTTTCCCTTTATAATCCCCTAAAGAGATTGTATTACCATCTTGATCTTTTGCAGAAAAATTTGGTGCTTTATCACCTACTTTTAAATGCGTCATAATTACTTAATTTTGTTTTTGTAAAAATACAATGAATGAATAAGCATTAAAAGTAAGAGGTTGTTATATATAAGTTAAACTGAATTATTTTTTTAAAACAACTTCCTCAAATAATGTTTTCCATTGATTCATAATTTTATCTATAGAATACCTCTTAATATTTTCGCTGGCCTTGTCTCCCATTTGTTTACGAAGTTCAACATTTTCAATTAAGTGGTTAATTGAATCTGCCAGTAAATCAATATCATTTTGCGAAACAAGAATACCGTCTATCGAATCATTAATTATTTCTCTTGGACCATATTTACAGTCAAATGATACAACAGGAAGACCAAATGACATGGCCTCGATTAACACCAAAGGAAAGCCTTCTAACCTAGAACTACAAACATATATAGAAGATTCTAAGTATGCCTTTGAGATGTCTTTTGTATGTCCCTTTAAAATAATGCTATCTGAAATATTTAAATCTTTTGCTAGGCCTTTAAGGTCTATATTACCAGTGCGTTTTCCTACAATTTTTAGCATCCAATCAGGATGCTTTTCTTTTACTTTTTGCCAACAGTACAACAACATATCAAACCCCTTAACATAATCATGTCTTCCAACAGACAATATAACCTTAGAATCTAACTTAGCTTTACTGTCCTTAGTATCAAGTATTATAGGATTACTTATTACGGCAGTGTTTTTTAAGCTCTTCCAGTCTGTTCTATGTGCATCCGACAACAGAACAAATTTATCATAATCCTTGCCTGCAAAAGATAGTAACAGTTTTTTTATAGTGTTTAAAATTTTGGTCTTAATAGAGTTGTTACTCCCCATGAAATTTAGGTGCTTCGTATCATGACGTTGATACACCATCTTAAATTTTCTATTAACAAATTTTGGCAGATACAAACTAAATATGTCACTTTCACAAGCAACAATTATATCTGGGTTTATTCTGTTAAGAATTTTATTAAGAGATTTCACCTTTAAATAAAAACTTTTTAAAGGTGTAGAAGAGTTTTTTAAATAATGTATGTGCAAAGCTGAATTGAGCTCAAAGAAATTCTTTTCCTCTTCAATATCCTGATTTAAAAGAATTAAATCAATCTCATATTTATAATTTTTAATGAAATAATTAATCTGTAGCGCAATCATTCTTTGCAAACCAGATGTTCCATTGATTTTATTTGCAATGTAGACGAGCTTCACATCAACTTTTTAAAATTCAACATATAGGTATTAAATTTTAAGATTTTGATTTTGCTATCAAAATTATAGCTTACTTACTTGTTAAAAAGTAGATTATTGAGGATTAACTGATTGTTTTCGGTTTAATGGTTTTTCTAACTTTTGATTCCTACAATATTTAAAAACCAATTCTTTAAATTTGTTCACTTAACTCAAGTATAAATGACAAAGCAAGAAAAGGTAAATTTCGTAATAAACACACTAAACAAACTTTATCCTGAAATCCCTATTCCGTTAGATCATAAAGATCCATACACATTATTAATCGCTGTTCTTATGTCCGCACAAAGTACTGATGTACGTGTTAACCAAATCACTCCGCTTTTATTTGAAAAGGCAGACAACCCATACGACATGGTAAAGCTTAGTGTAGAAGAAATTAGGGAGATTATAAAGCCTGTTGGTTTATCTCCTATGAAAAGTAAGGGCATTTATGGTTTATCTCAAATTCTTATTGATAAACACAATGGCGAAGTCCCACGGACCTATAAAGAACTCGAAGCATTGCCTGCAGTTGGTCATAAAACTGCTGCTGTAGTATTATCGCAAGCCTTTGGTATACCTGCTTTTCCTGTTGACACTCATATTCATAGATTAATGTATCGCTGGAATTTAACCAATGGTAAAAACGTAGTACAAACTGAAAAAGATGCGAAACGCTTGTTTCCAAAGGAATTGTGGAACGACCTCCATCTACAGATTATCTGGTATGGTAGAGAATATTCACCTGCACGCGGTTGGAATTTAGAAAAGGATATCATCACAAAAACTATAGGTAGAAAATCAGTTTTAGATGAGTATTACAAAAAGAAAAAATAGCTTTTGGTTGGTATAATTATTGATACCTTTTCTTAAACTATCAATCAATGAAAAAAGTATTACTATTTGCTTCAGTATTGCTAATTACCACCTCTTGTATTCCCTATAAATTTGCTCCTAAATTTAAGAATGAAGACTATAAGGTAATGAAAGCCAAAAAGTTTCAGAAAACATTAGCAAAGGAAACCTCATTCATTTTTAAAGACCCAAAAGACGCTGATGAATTTTATAATTACATCAATACTAAGTATCAACTTAACCATATTAATGTTGGCTCAAACTCACCTGTTCAAATTAATGGTGAAACACATTACTTTACCTATTATGAAGTTGAAAGAACAGATGAAAGTTTAATGCTACCACTTGTAGTTACAGATTTAAAACGTGGCAGTAACGGTAACGATCCTTTATTCGAAAAACATTACACAACCAGAAAAGGGCATTGGTATATAGTTATTACAGTTTATGACGAAAATCTTAAAAACTGTTTACTAGACAAACATCCAAACAAATCTGAAGTACTTAATTATTTAAAAGATTTGCAACAAGAATATCTAAAAACACATAATTACGAAGAATTATTATTCACAAAAAAATCCTGATTTTTCAATCAGGATTTCTTCCAACTTAATTCTGAAGTGCTTCAAACTTCAATTTATTATAATGTATAACACTTAAAGCCTTTGAGTAATTCAAAAGAAAACTTATCGTTTCATCTTTTGGCTGTAGATTATTATTTTTTTTTGGGGAAGCGTTAAAGTAAATGTTTGCCATATTGCTAATTTTAGGGTTATTATATGGCTAAAACGCAACTTAAAACACTTTATTGTATTAATTTGTTAAAATTATATTATTCTGTTCTATCACCTTGCGCATATTTATAAGTGCATAACGCATTCTCCCTAATGCAGTATTAATACTTACACCTGTACGTTCAGATATTTCTTTAAAGCTCATATCTTGATACATACGCATTAAAAGTACCTGTCTTTGATCTTCAGGCAACTCTTCTATAACACGTCTAACATCAGATTCTACTTGGTCTTTAATCATACTTTTTTCAGCATTTAGACTAGAGTCACTTAACACAGAAAAAATACTAAACTCACCTGCATTATCAAACTTAGGCATACGATTATTTTTTCTAAAATGATCAATTACTAAGTTATGAGCAATTCGCATTACCCAAGGTAAAAACTTACCTTCTTCATTATATTTACCTCGTTTTAAAGTTCTAATGACTTTAATAAAGGTGTCCTGAAAAATATCTTCAGTAATATCTCTATCATACACTTTGGAATAAATAAAACTGTAGATTTTCTGCTTATGCCTTTCTATTAATATCGAAAGTGCACTTTCGTCTCCTCTAATGTAGTTGCTGACCAACTCTGCGTCTTGGATAAGTTCTCTTTTCATAATATTACTCTTAGTAGCCAGAAGCATGCTTCTTAGCAAGGGGTTAATTTATAAGTAATATTATGCTATACGCAGATGTTTTTAAATGATTATGTGGTAAATATAACAACAATCATTCCGAAAAAACAAAATTTCGTACTAAAATTTAACAATTTATCTAACAATAACGCATTTTATCACCTTAAATAGATAACGTATCTTTGCAAAATTATATGCTGAATAATCCTATGAATACTACAGTTTTAGATGTTAACCCAAAAGAAAACATCATCATAAAAGGTGCAAAATTGCACAACCTAAAAAATATTGATGTTGTAATTCCTAGAAATAAATTAGTTGTAATTACAGGATTATCAGGTTCTGGGAAGTCTAGCTTGGCTTTTGACACCTTATATGCTGAAGGTCAACGTCGTTACGTAGAAAGTTTATCGAGTTATGCGCGTCAGTTTTTGGGTAGATTAAACAAGCCAAAAGTAGATTATATAAAAGGTATTGCACCAGCTATTGCAATTGAGCAAAAGGTAAATTCCACCAACCCACGTTCTACAGTTGGTACAACTACAGAGATTTATGATTATTTAAAATTGTTATTCGCCAGAATAGGAAAAACCTATTCACCTGTTTCTGGTAATGAAGTTAAGAAACACACTGTTACGGATGTTATAGACTTTATAAAAACATTTGAAGAACGCTCTAAGCTACTATTGCTCTCTCCTATTGTTTTAGAAGAAGGCCGAACAATCGAAAACAAGCTCCAAACCTTATTACAACAAGGGTATGCAAGAATTAAGCACAAAGATGATGTACTTAGAATTGATGATGCTTTAAAACAAAGCATAACATCTACCAAAGAACTATATCTTGTAGTAGATAGAATTGTTTACAAAGAGGATGAAGATTTTCTTAACAGACTGGCAGATGCCATAGATACAGCTTTTTTTGAAGGTGTTGGTACCTGTATTATAGAATCGTTGGAAGATAACAAGCAAACTGTTTTTAATAATAAGTTTGAATTAGATGACATGACGTTTTTAGAACCTAATGTTCATCTGTTCAGTTTTAATAATCCTTATGGAGCGTGCCCAAAATGCGAAGGTTACGGTGATGTTATAGGTTTAGATGAGGATTTGGTGATACCTAACACAGCACTTTCAATCTATGAAAATGCTATTTTTCCTTGGCGAGGTGAAAGCATGAGCTGGTACAGAGATCAGTTGGTGAATAATTCGCATAAGTTCGATTTTCCTATACACAAACCATATTTTGAACTCAGTGACGAGCAAAAAGATTTAATCTGGAAAGGCAATAAATACTTTGAAGGATTAGACAGCTTCTTTGCAGAACTAGAATCTAAAGCTTATAAAATTCAGAATCGTGTAATGCTTTCGCGCTACAGAGGAAAGACAAAATGTAATGTTTGTAAAGGTAAACGATTACGAGAAGAAGCCAGCTATGTAAAGATTAATGGAGCAACTATTACAGATTTGGTAGACTTACCTCTTAATGAATTAACAGTATTCTTTAAAGATTTAAAATTAAACGAATACGAAGAAAAAATAGCCAAGCGTCTACTAACCGAGATTAACACACGTTTAGAATTCTTAACTAACGTTGGGTTAAGTTACTTAACCTTAAACCGAAGATCTAACACATTATCTGGTGGTGAAAGTCAACGTATTAATTTGGCAACCTCTTTAGGAAGCAGTCTTGTAGGTTCTATGTACATACTAGACGAACCTAGTATTGGTCTGCACCCAAAAGATACCGAGCGTTTAATTAATGTATTAAAAGCTTTACGCGATTTAGGCAATACGGTAATTGTGGTAGAACACGATGAGGACATTATGAAAGCAGCTGACGAAATAATTGACATTGGCCCTGAAGCAGGAACTTTTGGTGGAGAAGTTGTAGCCACAGGAAGGTTCAAAGACATATTAACTTCAGACTCATTAACAGCACAGTACCTCAATGGGCAATTAGAAATAAAGGTTCCTGAAAAGCGTAAAACATCTAAATACCATATAGATATTATTGGTGCCAGAGAGAATAACTTAAAAAACATCGATGTAACCTTTCCTTTAGAAATGCTTACCGTTGTTACTGGTGTTTCTGGAAGCGGTAAAAGTACACTAGTAAAGAAAATTCTGTTTCCTGCAATACAAAAGAAACTCACCGGTTTTAGTGATAAAGCAGGGCAATTTACTGAGATGAAAGGAAATTTTAGCAATATAAAGCATGTTGAATTTGTTGACCAAAATCCTATTGGTCGTTCGTCTCGTTCTAATCCTGTGACTTATGTTAAAGCTTACGATGATATTAGAGCACTATATGCGTCACAAAAGCTAAGTAAAATAAGAAACTATAAAGCCAAGCATTTTAGTTTTAATGTTGACGGTGGACGTTGTGAAACCTGTAAAGGAGAAGGAGAAGTTACAATAGAAATGCAGTTTATGGCAGACGTTCACCTTACTTGTGATACTTGTGGAGGTAAGCGTTTTAAAAAAGAAGTATTAGAAGTTCAATTTGAAGGGAAATCAATCGATGATATCTTAAACATGACTATCAATGAAGCCATTGCTTTTTTTCAATCGCATAATGAAACCAAAATACAGGGTAAATTACAACCACTTCAAGATGTTGGTCTGGGCTATGTTACTTTAGGCCAGTCCTCTTCTACCCTTTCTGGTGGTGAAGCACAGCGTATAAAATTGGCTACCTTTTTAGGAAAAGGCAGTAAAAGTGATAATGCTCTTTTTATTTTTGATGAGCCCACCACAGGGTTACATTTTCATGATATTCAGAAATTATTAAAATCCTTTAGAGCACTGATTGCAAAAGGTCATTCAATCATAGTTATTGAACATAATATAGATCTCATAAAATGCGCTGACCACATAATAGATTTAGGACCTGAAGGCGGAAAACAAGGTGGCAAGTTAGTCGCATATGGTACTCCGGAAAATATTGCTTCAGATAAAAATTCCGTAACAGGAAAGTACCTTGTAGAAAAACTATAAAATGGATTTACCAGAAGGATTTGATAGGGAAGTTATAGAAGCGAAAGAAAATAACGCTGTTGATTTTACAGACAATTCGGTAAAAAAGAATGTTTCAATTACTCCTTTAAAGCCTGGCGGATCAAACTTTAAAACACATGTACTCATTGAGAAGACATCTTCTCAATTAAGATACAAACCTTCAATTGGTGGTGCACTATTTGGGTTTATATTTTTTGCAATTGGTTTTGGCTTTTTAATCTTTAACATCGGCTTTAATAAATGGTTTATACAAGAACCTTCTTTGTTTAATTTTTTTGGTCTGGCATTTGGCTTAGTGTTTGCCATTGCTGGTGGCTACATGCTATATACTCTATACAAACCACGTGTATTTGATAAACAATCTGGTTATTACTACAAGGGTTACAACTTTAAACCAAATGAGCGAAAATTAAAACATCAATTTAGACTCAACACTATTATTGCTATTCAAATTATCGGTGAATCTATCAGAAGTAAGAATGGTTCCTATGGCAGCTTTGAATTGAATTTAGTTTTAGAAGATGCAACTAGACGAAACGTAATAGACCACGGAAATCTTAAATCTATAATTGATGATGCACACGTGATTAGCTCTTTTTTAAATGTCCCAATTTGGCATACAGAATCAAACAAGACTTAAATGTTTTTCTAACCTTAAATTATATTTCTTTCTGAAGAAAAGACGCGATATTTAGTGTTTTATATCTTGTACCTATAATATTCCGTTTCTTTACCATCCCTTATTAAAATTAGTTTACTGGAATTTAAATATTTCAATTCCGAAGTCCAACTTCCGTAAGGGTAAGTAAACTTAATTTTAAATCCACCTTCATATTTAATTACTTCTAAATAAGGTTGAATTTCTAGTTCAATTAATTCATCACCATTTTCGGTAATTTCCTTTTCCGATAAATGACCTTTACCATTTTCAAACCAGAATTCATAAACCGTATTAGATTCAGCTTTGTTCTCTATCCAATTTCCTTTTAAATATGATTCAACTTGATTTACGGATTTACAACATTTCAAATGCTGCCCAAATGAAAGCAGTGGAAACAATATTAAAATTAAATTCAGTATTTTTTTCATTTTGAATGTATCATGAACATTGTATACAACAAGCAAATAGGATTATTTAGTTAATAAAAAAAGAATGAGATAAATCCTAATATCACAAAAGATAAGGGTAGTACAAATAATAAAAATAAGAAGCTTACCACTCCACTTTTTATAAAACTTAAGAACCAATTTTGTCTGTAAAACTTAACAATTGCAACAAACAAATAAATAAAGGTAGATAAGGCTATTAACCAATCTATAACATCTGGTATTGGCCAAAATCTATTAACACCAAATATGATAGTAAAAACAATAAAAAGAAAGGAAAAATAGTAGAAACTAAACACCAAATGATGTGAATATCGGCCTCTTCTAAAGAAGAAAATCTTTAACAAAAAAGCAAAAATTGGCAACAAGAAAAACATAGCTAAAGGCATACTATCCATAAATGTTTGATAGATTTGACCTAATCCCATGGTTTTATAAAACTTTAAACCTTGGGCATAAAACTTTCGGGTAAAGTAGCCAGCATCATCAGGCATTCCCATTGCTTTATATAGCTCCTTATCTTTAGCACCTATTGCTAAAAGGGAGTCTAATTTTTCTTCATCAAAATTAATAGTCTTTCCCACATTCTTTTTAGGAATTTTAATGTTTGATATAGAATCTATAACCTTTAACTCTTCTTCATCTAATCCAAGTGCGGTTCTGTTATTTTTTATGGGTTCCATTAGTGCTTTTACATCCAAAGAATCCTGAATATCCACACTATCTGTTGCAAATACCTTTTCAGATCTATTTTCTAACACGCGTTGCATGTTTTTATCAAGTTCTTCCCTACCATCTCTTGCATAAAAACTAAAAACAAAAAAGAAGATTACAGCAATAAATAGATACATCTGTGCTGGATGCAAATACAATAAACGCTTACCTTTTATAAATTCCTTAGCCAAGTAGCCAGGTCTAAACATAAGAGGTATAAAACTTTTTAAAAACCGCGCATCAAAAGAAAAGTAATTACTAATAGTATTATAAAACAAAACACCAAGAGTAAGTTCGTCGTTAGTCTTTTGTCCACAATGTGGGCAAAATTTAAAGCCTTTTTCAAATTGTTTTTCACAATTTTGACAAGTATCTAGGTTGTCACTCATATGCATTGGTTAGTTGTCATTAAAAATAATAAATTTTTACTACACAAACCTTTAACGCTATTCCCTTAATAAGGGAAACACTTATTCAAATTCAAATTAACAAACTGAATATCAAGACTTTAAAATCTTGGCACGTTAATTGGTTTTTATTACGCAAAGGACCTAAAAATTCTAGATGCGCTAGAATTGGGTAAATCTTAAAAACCTATACATTATGAAAAGTAAATTACTTTTTTTGGCAATGGTGTTAGCAGGACTTACATCTGCCACAGCAACAACAGCAGGAAATGCTGTTTTAAATGGGGAAGATTTAAATGTTAAGCGTTATGGATTCTCACAACCAATTTCGTTTATTGAACGAGGTGTTGAATTTTTAATCTTTCCAGATGGAAGCTTCGATTTTAATACGGAAGTTTTTACAACATACCCAAGTAATGACGATTACTATTACAAACGTAACAGACGAGAGACAAATCGAACATTTGGTGCTCCAATCACAAATCAATATTATACTGGAAGAGGAGTAATTATTACTCACGATAGATTGGGAAGAGTACGAAGAATAGGAAATGTTTTTATTAACTACGATAGTCAAGGAAGAATAAAACGTGCTGGTACAGTGTATATGAGTTATAGACGCGGACAACTGAAACAAGTTGGAGGACTACACATTCTTTATGACAGATACGGTATGGTAATCGGAACCAGAGGTTTTGTGAATCATAGTAATATAGGAAGTGGAATTTATGGTTCAGGCACTTATAACCAATATACTTATGAAGATGAATGGGATGAAAATTGGAACGACAATGAATTTTACTACTACAGAAAGAACGGTAAGATAAAAAAGCAAAAAAAATTAAAACATAAATAAACCATTTAAAATAATCTAATGGTTTTTTAAACCCTGAATATTTCCCCAAATAATTCAGGGTTTTTCATTTTAAACAAACACCTCAAAAACAGTGATTTATAATTTTTGGCACGCTGTTTGTTTAATACATAACGAGTTTAATTTAAAACCAAATTATTATGAAACGGATTCTATTTTTATTAGCAAGTTTAGTGGCATTTTCAACTGCTACATATGCAACCACCACAACAACATCTGAGGCTGATGCTTCTACAAACAACTATGTGAGAGGTTATGGTAATTCTTTCATATTTACAGAAGGAGGTATTGAGTTTTCTGTTTACAGAGATGGTCAGTTCGACTTTTATATTCCGGATTATGGACCAGACGTAAATGTTAATATAGATGCTCCTGGTTTTAGTCTAAGTTTTAACTCTGGATACGATTACAATCCTTATGTACAATACGATAGTTTTGGTGCAATCATTCAAATTGAAAACACGCCTATCTACTATGATTTTTACGGGAGAGTAAATCAAATTGGTGACATCTTTATAACATATAATAGTTTTAACAGAATTAGCAGAATTGGTGGACTAAATGTGTATTACAGAAACAATGTGTATTGGAGATACGACGGATATATAAACGTGTACAACAGAGCTTACGTTTACAGACCATGGCACAGATTCTATATTGTTCCACCTGTTAGTTACTGTGTAATCAATGTTAACCCTTACAGACAATACTACACACCTGTTAGACACATTTGGTACAGACCATACAGAAACAATGTAAGATATTACAATGTTAATGCAGGAAGACGAGGAAAAACTCAGGTTGTAAGAAGAAACAGTAGTGATAGTTATGCACAGACTCCTAGAAATAGAAGCGAGCGCACAATACAAAGAACCGTATCTAGAAGAAACGCTGAAATTACAAGAACACGTACAACACGATTAGCAGAGCATTCATCTCGAAGTACAGCATCCCGTAATTCTGAAGCTGGGACATCTAGAACAGTTACCAGAAGTAATAAAACATCTGAAACACGATCTACAAACAGAGTTTCTAAGCCAAATGCAAGAAATAATAATGATAGTAGGAGCATTAGAACTACTCGATCTAGTAACAAAGTATCAACACCGACAAGGTCTACACGTTCTAATAATATCTCTAGAAGTACAAATTCTAGAAACAATGTGACCCGAGGTAATAGTTCTGTGTCTAATAAAGTGAATAGAACAAAAAGTACTACAGCATCAAAACCAAATAGCACTAATTCTCGTATATATAGTAGAAGTGGTTCTAAAAGTAATAAACAACGAAGTACTGTTCAAAACAAAAGAAAGTCATCTTCGGTTTCGAAAAGATCAAACACAAGTAGAAAAAGTAACCAAAGTTCTACAAGATCTAGCTCAAGAAGAACCAGAGGATAAAAAGATAAACATGATTTTTTTGGTTGGTTAGTAGAAGTCTCGTATGATGTATGCCTCAGAGCACCTTACGAGATTTCTCATTTATAAAAAGTACCTAAAACTTTAGGTACTTTTTTATTTGTATAGATATATCTTCAGAAATATTCAACTTAAGTATTAGCCAAAAATAGACTATTAATATAACAACAGATTTTAGCGTAATATTAATAATAGGATGAAATGGAAATTCCCAAAAATACATCGCTAAAGTTATAAGGAAGAGAATTATAACCATTTTTAAAGTAGATACTGAAAATGGCTGAACCTTGAGTTTCTGTTTTACAAAAACAACCTTAATAGTATTGTAAACCACTACTGCTAAAAAGGTCGCAAATGCTGAGCCTTCTATTCCGTAAACAGGAATAAAAATAAAATTGAGAACTATAGCCAAAACTGCTAATAACACACCAAAAAACAAAACCATTTTATAATAATCACTATTAAATAAAATAGCATTATTATTACCTAGTCCGTTATCATATAACTTAGCAAGACTCACCAAAAGCACTACAAATAATCCTCCTGTAAATTCCTCTGGAAGAATTTTATAGAGTTCGTTTATATTCAGAATAATTAAAAGAAATATAAAACCACTTATAACCAATAAACTAATAGAACTTCGTTTGTACAAATCTTCTAAAGAACTCATGTCTTTATCGTTTAAATACTTTGCGGTTAGTGGCATCATTATCTGATGCATAGAACGTTGAGGCACAGCTATAACAGTTGCAATAAAAATCGCGACACTGTAATAAGCGACTTGCTCAATATCTTCCAACATAAGACCAATCATAAATTTGTCTATATCTAAAATAAGCATAGCTACAGAACCTGCAATAATCATTAACAAGGCATACTTTATAATTCTAGGAAAACCTGTAACTATTTCAAACTTTAACTTTGGAAATCGTACCGAATATGCATATAATTTCATGATTATCATTCGTAAAACGTATACTGCTACTAATGCCAAAATAAATTGCTCTGCGGATAACCACTTTAGATACACTAAAAACAACAGAATCATTATACAGACACGATGAAAAATTTCTTTCATCACATTGCCAAATACAGTTTTTAGCTGCACTTTAGACCATGCAAAAAATATTTCGAAATATGCCATAGCTACAGCCAAAACAAATATGTGCCAGAAATAATTGCCAGCAATATTATTCTCGTTTGAAAGCAGACTTTTAATGCTTTCATAAGACAAGAAACCAATTATCATAGCAGGAATTATAAAGACAAATGGCAGAAACAACATCAACGTTAAAAAGCTATTTATGCTATTTTTTGTCTTAAAGGTGGAATAATATTTAACAATAGCATTATGCACTCCAAATGCCATAAATGGCATCATTATATTGGCAGCAGATAACACAAACGCAACCAGACCGTAATATTCATCAGTTAAAAAATTAGTGTATAAAAAAAGTGTATTTATGGCTCCAATGCCAAAACCTATGTAGGTACTTATTGTGTTTTTAAATGATTGATTTAATACGATTCCCATGATACCGCAAAATACAACTTAAGAAGTTAACTTGAAGGTTACAGCCCTTTTATAACTTCACTTAGGCGCTTTGTCAATGCTTTTCTGCTGTATGGTTGTAATCCTATAGCATGTACACTAAGATTATTACTTAAATAAGCATCAAAATAAGACAATATTTGAGTCTTTAATGTTTCTTTTTGGTGATAAGTAAAATAAACACCTGTATTGGTCTTTGTAATAATTTGTTGTACATCCGAATCTTCTGGACCAAGAGCAAGAATGGGTGTTTCCGAAATTAAGTATTCAAACAATTTACCCGGAATAATAGCTTTGGTGTCTTGAGAATCAATTTCAATCAATAATAATAAACGCGATTGCATTTGAAACTTTATAGCATCATCATGACTAACATAACCTACGATATTAGTATGATTTTTAAGTCCCGAATTATAAATAGACTCTAATACATCATCACTTACAACACCTATAAGATTTAATTGAAATGCTTTTGAAAATGATTCATTTTCAGAAATGAGTTCCGATAAAACCTCCCACAAAATTTTTGGATTTCGATCCGACAATAACGATCCAATATGAGCTATGCTGAATTTTTCATCTTTACCCTCTACTTTAACAGAATGGTTATCATACCCATTGGTAATAACCGTTATTGATTGCTTAGTCTTTGTTTCAAATTCGTATTTAGTGTGATTGCTAGTTACAATAATACCATCGGCAGAATTTAAAACCTCAGTTTCTAATTCAATGTGCTTTTGTTTTGAAGACTTAGTAAGTTTTAAAGCTTTATGATAGCCAATCGTTGTCCACGGATCTCTAAAATCTGTTAACCATTTAATATTTAAGCTTCTCTTTAAATTTAAACCTATAACATGCATGCTATGAGGTGGTCCAGTAGTAATTATTTTTTCAATACGATGTTCTCTTATATAGTATGAAAGAAAGTCAACTGATGGTTTTATCCAATTTTTACGTGCATCTGGAATAAAGAAATTACCACGCACATACAGCATCAACTTTTCTACAAATGATTGCTTTTTAGCCTTAGGAATAACACCCGAGCTTATCTTTTTAGAGCTCTTTTTAGATAAGAAACTTGCTAATCTGTAAGGCTCATTAATGGGTTGTTTTAAAATGGTAATATCCTTTGGAATTTCATTCACCAAACTTTCATCAATGATTGGATAATTAGGATTTTCAGGACAATAAATAATTGGTTCTATACCAAACTCAGGTAAGTATTTTACAAACTTTAACCAACGTTGTACACCTGGTCCTCCTGCTGGCGGCCAATAATATGTAATTATAAGTACTTTCTGAGGATTCATCATTTAGAACTAAACCTCCTTTTTCTTCTTAAATTGAAAAAACACACCCAAAAACAATAACACACCAAAAATAGCAGAACTTGCTAAAGCTATTTTACTCCCTGTTTCTACAACTTGCGGCTCAAACTTAAACTCAATAGTATGCTTACCTGCCGGAATTTCCATACCTCGTAACACATAATTAACTCTAATGTATGGTTTTAATTCTCCATCGATATAGGCATTCCAACCGTCTTTATAATAGATTTCAGAGAAAACTGCAAAACCGTCGCTACTATTATTAGATTCGTATATAAGGTAATTAGGCTTATGTTCTTTTAAATTTATTGAAGCTGTTGAATCTACTTTAAAGGTGGAACTTTCAGGATAACTACCATAATCAGACATTGTTGTAACTGCCTTTTGTTTTGTATCTAATGTTCCCAAAGCTTTTATTTCTTCATTGGCATTTGGTAACTCTTCTAACTCACTAACAAACCATGCATTACCATTAGCATCAGGATTATCATACGGAAATATTTGACCTTGATCTTCTGCAATAATATACTTGGTATTCAGCATATTAAGCACATTAATATTGTTGTTGTAAATGTGAAATTCCATTAAATCATTATAGAGTCCTAATTTGGCGGCATGATAACCAAATAACGAATTATGGAAATAGGCTGCTCGTGCTGGTTGACGTTGACCCTGAGTTGACATGTCTAGCACTCGATAATGACCTTTATCCTTTAAAATTTCTTTATCAGCAGCATTTGGCTGGTATGGTCTATCTACTTTTAGTGCCGAAACAAAATTATCGTTGTTAACATAGTTTCTGTTAAATGACACCAAGTCAAAAAGAATTAAAACAGCAAAAACAACAACTACTAAATTTTCAGATAGTTTTTTCTTCAAAAAGAAATAAATTGTTCCTGCAGATAACAATACTAAGACTAAAGATCTTATGGTATCTGTATTAAATAAAGCTTTTCTATCTTCAATTAAAGCATCTACCAACATTTCTGGTATGCCTTGATCTCTTAAACTTTCAAAATCAAAAAATACAGATTTAAACAGTAAGAATATAAGGCATAAACCGCCAGTAATTGCAACTGTATATTTTAACGCCTTTAGCTTTTGTTCTTCCTTTTCAAAATCATTAAATAATCGTACTAGAGCAAAAATTCCAAGTACGGGAATACACAACTCTAACAACACCTGAATTGATGTTACTGCTCTAAACTTGTCATAAAGCGGTACATAGTCTATAAAGAAGTTTGTTATAAAACTAAAAGGTTCTGTTTTTCCATAGGATAGTAACAGTGAAAAGATTGAGCCAGCAACTAGCCACCATTTTAAGCGTCCTTTAACCAAAAACAAACCAAGAACAAACAAAAACAGAATAACTGCTCCCACATAAGCTGGTGCTTCTACAATGGGTTGATTTCCCCAATACATTGGTGCATTTTTTGAGAGCTCTAAAGCTTCAATAGGTGAAGCTCCCATGGAAACATAAGTTTTATAAGTTTCAGAATCTTTACCAATATCTTCAGTATTTCCGCCACCCATAAAACGTGGAATAAACAAATTAAACGTTTCTGCTAATCCGTAACTATACTCCGTAATATAATCTTTATCTAAACCTGAAGTGGCTTCTTTTGATGATCCATCAGGATTTATAGTTAATTCACTCTTTCCTCTCGTACTTTCTTTAGCATACTCTTGCGTCGCCATTAAATTGGTAGCATTGAGTCCAACCGCTAATAAAGCTGCTACAGTTAACAATCCAACCGATTTAAAAAAATGGGGTAGAACTTGTTTTTTATAAGCATCAATTAAATACACGACCCCTAATATTATCACTAGAAATAACAAGTAGTATGTCATCTGAGGATGATTAGCCACAATCTCTAAACCTAAGGCAACTACTGTGAGCAAAAACCCTAGCACGTATTTTCTTCTAAAGGTGAGAATTATACCAGCAAGTACCATAGGCATATATGCAATTGCATGAGCCTTGGCATTATGCCCAACTCCCAAAATTATAATAAGATAGGTGGAAAACCCAAAGGCTAATGCGCCTAGTGCAGAAAGTTTAAAATCTACTTTAAGTGATAACAGCAACATATAAAACCCTATAAAATAGAGAAATAAATAATCTGCTGGTCTTGGTAAAAACCGTAATGATAAATCGAGTTTTTTAATATAATTATGAGGATACTGAGCACCTAATTGGTAAGTTGGCATACCACCAAACGCGCTGTTAGTCCAGTAAGTTTCTTCACCAGCAGACTGAGCAAAATCTTTTTGTTGCTGAGCCATGCCTATATAGTGCATAATATCACTCTGAAATATTTTTTTGCCTTGTAAAACTGGGCTAAAATAAGCTAATGATAATATTACAAATCCTAAAAGAACAAGGATATGTGGTAAAATTCTTTTGAATGAAAATGACATGAAAAAGTATCTAAATAATTCAGATTGAAAAGTACTTAAAATTTACTGACAATCTCAAATTTCAGGCGATTAAAATCAATCTATTTCTTCGTAATCTATATACTCACCCACTTCGTCATTAGAAGATTTATGACGCTCTGGCATCTTGTCTATTACAGTCTCACCTTCTCTCCTTTTTTGTTGATTTCGTTGCTGCGACTGATTTTGAAAACCACCGAATTGTTGCCCAAAACGTTCTTCAGCTTTTTTTGCAACATATTTCATAAGGACAGGAGCAAAAAATCTTGCTAGAATCTTTAATCCATACCATACCAAAAGAATAATTAATATTGTTCTTAAAAACCCTGTCATTGAAGCTTCTTGTATCATAAAGAAAAGTAATGTTCAAAAATACAATTATACTTACTTATATTCCGTTATATTTCCTTAAAAAAACTATAAAATCTATATATTTGAACCTAAACCAAGAAACCATGAGAGTTCTCAAATCACTTTTTATTATTCTTTTAGCACTAACCTACAACTCGGCTAATGCACAGTACACAGAAGTTATCAATTCTAACCGCCCTGGTGTTTCTGTAAGTGCATTTTCGGTCGGTACTAATGTTGCACAAGCAGAAATAGGTGCTTTTACCGTAAGTGAAGAGCATACACCTTTACAATATGAGGTCTCTGGATTTGGACTAGACTTCTCATTGCGATATGGATTATTATTTGAAGAGCTTGAAATTTCGTTGGATGGAGTTTATCAAAATGACAAAGTAACCTACAATAATGCTTCTGTCCCTGTAGAAGATAAACGTTCTAATTTTAAAAACTTCACGCTAGGCGCAAAATACTTAGTATATGATCCGTACAAAAACGCTGAAGAAGCCAAACCTAATTTATATAGCTATCATGCAAACAGAAAATTTCAATGGAAATCTTTAATTCCCGCTGTTTCCGTTTATGTTGGTGCTAATTTTGATACTAAAAACAACCCTTACACCGCACCAGATGTTGAAGGTTTTAGCCCTAAGGTTATGATTGCTACTCAAAACAACTTTAATGGTGGTTGGGTATTTGTTATGAACTTAGTGAAAGATAGAATTGGATCCGAATACTCTGACTTTCAATACATCTTTACTTTAACTCACTCTTTTACTCCTCAATGGGTTGTGTTTGGAGAGGCACAAGGTATTAAGAGTGATTTTTATGCCGATAATATTTTTAGAGTTGGAGGAGCTTATTTATGGACAAAAGATTTTCAACTAGATGCTAATATAGCATTTAATACTAAAGATACACCTTCTGTTTTCAATATTGCATTTGGTGCCTCTTACCGTTTAGATTTTCATAAAGACAAGAAAATTGATAATGGCAATGGCAACACTGGTAAGTTTAAGAAAAAACGAAAAAAGAAGAATAAAAAAGATAATTCTGATTCCGAAGGTAATTAAATTTCTACATGATTATAGTTAAAGAAGTAACAACTAAAAAAGGTTTAAAAACCTTTGTAAAGTTTCCGTTTTCACTCTATAAAGACTCAAAATATTGGGTACCTCCAATTATAAAGCAAGAATTAGAAACTTTTAATAAAGACAAAAACCCAATATTTAAAGACGCTGAAGCGCGTTTTTTTCTTGCTTATAAAGGAAGAGAAGTTGTTGGAAGAATTGCCGCTATTGTAAATTGGCTTGAAGTTGATAAACAACAAATAAAAAAAATGCGATTTGGCTGGTTTGATTTTATTGATGACTTTGAGGTGAGCAAAGCTTTGCTAGAAACCATAGAAAATATAGGACATAATCATAAACTTAAATATGCAGAAGGCCCTGTTGGATTTTCAAACTTAGATAAAGTTGGTGTAATGACAGAAGGTTTTGATAGTATAGCTCCTATGATTACTTGGTACAACCATCCGTATTATGTCAATCATTATAAAAAACATGATTATGTAATTGAAAAGGAATATTCTGAGAGTAAATTTCCTTTTAAAAATGTGAAACCAGAAACTTTTAAAAAGGCTCAAGAACTTATTAAACGCAGATACAAACTTAAATCTTTAAAGTTTAGTAAAACAGAAGAAGTAATGCCTTATGCAGACAAGATGTTTGATTTGTTTAATGAAAGTTATGCATCTTTATCTTCATTCGTTGAAATTACTGATATTCAAAAAGAATATTTTAAGAAGAAATTCATAAGCTTTGTTAATCCTGAATATATAAAGTTTGTGGTTGATGAAAACGACAAACTAATTGGTTTTGCTATAGTTATGCCAAGATTCGCAGAAGCACTTCAAAAAGCAAATGGAAAACTATTTCCATTTGGATTTAGACATATTTTAAAAGCTAAGAAAAATAGCAAGGATGTTATATTCTATTTAATAGGTATACACCCTGAATATCAAAACAAAGGAGTTCATGCTGTGATATTTAATGAATATTACGAAACCTTTACCGAAAAAGGGATAAAAACTTGTTACAGAACTCCAGAACTAGAAGATAATGAAGCTATACATAAAATATGGAAACATTTTGATCCTGTAGTATATAAAAGACGTAAAACATTTAGAAAAGATTTATAAAACTAAAAAAGGATTTGCTAGTTGCAAATCCTTTTTTAGTTTATATCAAAAGAGAAAAAATTACTATTCTCCCATTGCAGCCATTAAAGCAGCCGACATTCTTTTATAAGTTCCATTTTCTAAACGCTCTCTTATAGCATCAAATGCATCTAATGTATCTTGTACATCTTGCAAGGTATGTGTTGCTGTAGGAATCATTCTTAATAAAATTAATCCTTTAGGTATTACAGGATAAACTACTATAGAGCAGAAAATTCCATGATTTTCACGAAGATCTTTAACTAAAGCCATAGCCTCAGGAATACTTCCTTTTAAATACACAGGTGTAACACAACTTTGTGTAGTACCAATATCAAAACCACGCTCTTTTAAACCAGACTGTAAAGCATTAACTATTGTCCAAAGATTTTGCTTTAATTCTGGCATAGTACGTAACATATCTAAACGCTTTAATGCACCAACTACAAGTTGCATTTGTAAAGATTTAGCAAACATCTGTGAACGCAGATTATACTTTAAATAGTCTATAATTTCTTGGTCACCTGCAATGAAGGCACCTGTACTAGCCATAGACTTAGCAAATGTTGCAAAATAAACGTCAATATCATCTTGTACACCTTGCTCCTGTCCTGCTCCTGCTCCAGTTTTACCTAATGTCCCGAAACCATGAGCATCATCCACAAATAATCTGAAATTAAATTTCTTTTTAAGAGCAACTATTTCTTTTAAACGTCCTTGCTCACCACGCATACCAAAAACACCTTCAGAAATCACCAAGATTCCACCACCTGTCTGCTCTGCCATTTTAGTAGCGCGTTCAAGGTTTTTTTCTAAGCTCTCTACATCATTGTGCTTATATGTAAAACGTTTTCCCATGTGTAAACGAACACCATCAATAATACAAGCGTGTGCATCTACATCATAAACAATAATATCATCTTTAGAAACTAAGGCATCAATTGTAGATACCATTCCTTGATAACCGAAATTCAATAAATAAGCTGCCTCTTTACTTACAAATTCTGCTAGCTCATTCTGCAATTGTTCGTGCAAATCTGTATGACCAGACATCATACGAGCTCCCATTGGGTAAGCAGAACCATATTTAGCTGCAGCTTCTGCATCAACCTTTCTAACTTCTGGGTGATTTGCTAAACCTAAATAGTCATTTATACTCCAAGTAATTACTTCTTTTCCTTGAAATTTCATTCTATTAGAAATTTCCCCTTCTAACTTTGGAAATACAAAATAACCTTCCGCTTGTGCTGCCCACTTTCCTAAAGGTCCCTTATCTCGATAAATCTTTTCAAATAAATCCTTCATACCTTGCGTTTGCCATTAATCCTTATCTATAAACTCATCAGAGTTATAGAACAGTTTTAGTTTTAATTTAGTTTTATTAGTATCAACAAAATTAGGTAATATTATCATGACTGCATAATATAATTTCACCTAACTATTCACTAAGTTTTGAACATAAAAAAGCCTACCAATAACAGGTAGGCTTAGTGTTATTTTCTAATTCTTTTATTTTACGTATTGAATGGTTGTAGATACTTCATTTTTGCTATCAAAAAAGCCTTGGTCTTCCATCCACTTATCACTGTATACCTTACTCATGTAACGCGATCCATGATCTGGAAAAACAACTACAATTTTATCAGTTGACTTAAATTCTCCTTTTTCGTTTAATTGCTTAATAGCTTGCATTGCCGCACCACTAGTATAGCCTACAAATAAACCTTCTGAATTAGAGATTTCTCTAGCCATATGTGCACTTTCCTCATCAGTTACTTTGATAAATTTATCAATAACATCAAAATCAGTTGCGGTTGGAATCAAGTTTTTACCTAAGCCTTCTATTCTATAAGGGTAAATTTCTTTTTCATCAAACTCTCTGGTTTCATGATATTTTTGCAATACAGAACCATAAGCATCTACACCTATGATTTTAACTTCAGGATTTTGCTCTTTTAAAAATTTAGCGATTCCAGAAATTGTTCCACCTGTTCCACTACATGCAACTAAATGCGTAATTTCACCATTGGTTTGATTCCAAATTTCTGGTCCTGTAGAATTGTAATGCGCATCAATATTTAATTGATTAAAATATTGATTGATATAAATAGAGCCTTTAATCTCTTCGTGTAATCTCTTTGCTACTTGATAGTATGATCTTGGGTCATCTGCATTAACATGAGCTGGGCAAACATATACCTTAGCTCCCATAGACCTTAACATGTCTATTTTATCTGCTGAAGACTTTGAGCTTACTGCCAGTATACACTCATACCCCTTAATAATACTAACCATAGCAATACTAAATCCTGTGTTACCAGAAGTAGTCTCTATAATTGTATCACCAGGAGTTAAAATACCCTGACGTTCAGCTTCTTCAATAATATGTAATGCAATTCTATCCTTAGAAGAATGACCTGGATTGAAAGCTTCTACTTTAGCATAAAACTCGCCGTCGTAGTCTGCGGTCATTCTGTTTAACTTGATAAGTGGTGTATTACCTATAAGTTGTAATACATTATCAAATACATTTTTGTTTTTGTCCATAAATGCTATTTAATCAAGTGTAAATTAATTACACTCTAAAACCTCGCAAAACTAATACTTTTTTTTTAAATCAACTCGAAATACCTTCTAAATCTAACAGAAAAGCAAATTCTTCTGCATCCTCCTTAATGCTTTCAAAGCGTCCTGAAGCACCTCCATGACCAGCATCCATATTGGTTTTAAGGTACAGTTTATTGCTATCAGTTTTTATTTCTCTTAGTTTAGCCACCCATTTCGCAGGCTCCCAATATTGTACTTGAGAGTCGTGCAATCCTGTTGTTACTAACATATTAGGATAGTTTTTAGCTTCAATATTATCGTATGGAGAATAGGATTTCATATACTCATAATAGAGTTTGTCATTAGGGTTTCCCCATTCATCATACTCACCCGTAGTTAACGGAATAGAATCATCTAGCATTGTGGTTACCACATCTACAAAGGGTACTGCTGAAATAATACCATTATATAATTCTGGAGCCATGTTTATAACAGCTCCCATTAATAGACCTCCTGCACTTCCACCCATTGCGTACAAATGCTTTGATGACGTATATCGCTCTTTTATTAAATGGATTGAACAAGCTACGAAATCAGAAAAAGTATTCTTCTTTTTTAAAAGTTTACCATCTTCATACCACTGTCTACCTAAATACTCCCCACCTCTAATATGAGCAATAACATATATAAAACCTCTATCCAATAAACTCAAACGTATTGTTGAAAAATAAGGATCTACTGTAGAGCCATAACTACCATATGCATATTGTAACAAGGGATTGCTTCCATCCTTCTTTAAACCTTTTTTATATACAACAGACATTGGTATTTTTGTACCATCTTCTGCAGTTGCCCAAATACGCTCTGAGGTGTAGTTGTCTTTATTGAATTTCCCACCTAAAACCTCTTGTTCTTTTAGTACAGTTTTAGTTTTGGTTTTCATATTAAACTCTAAAACTGAAGCTGGTGTGGTTAATGCATTGTATGCATAACGCAATGTTTCTGTATCAAACTCTACATTTGTTGTTGTATAAGCTGTGTAAGTTTCGTTATCAAAAGGAAGGTAATAATCTTCTGTATCGTCCCAACGCTTTATTCTTATCTTGTTGAGCCCATTATCGCGCTCACTTATTACAAGGTGATTTTTAAAAATATCTATACTCTCTAAAAGCACTTCGTTTCTATGTGGTATAACTTCTTCCCACTTATCTAATACTCTATCTGTTTCAGAGCATTTCATAAGTTTAAAATTTGTGGCTTTATCTTTGTTTGTTAGAATATAAAAATGTCCATCGTAATGCGAAATACTGTACTCTAAACCTCTAACGCGTGGTTGAAAAACTTCAAACTTTCCATTAGGATTATCTGCATTGAGTATATGATACTCATTAGTTAAAGTACTGTAGCACGCAATAATAATATACTTTCTAGACTTTGACTTATAAATTGCCGTTCCGAAAGTTTCATCACCTTCCTGAAATATTAACTCATCCTCTGCGGCAGATCCTAACTTGTGTCTAAAAATTTGATATGCTCTTAATGTTACGGGATCTTTTTGAGTATAAAATAAAGTTTCATTATCATTTGCCCATGTAGAAGATCCTGTAGTATTTTCAATGCTATCTCTGTAAACATTATGAGTTTCTAAATCCTTTACCTGAATGGTGTATTGTCGTCTACCTGTTGTATCTATACCATAAGATACTTTTTTATTATCTGGACTAATGCTTATGCCTACAAGCTTAAAATAGCTTTGTCCTTCTGCCATTTTATTACAATCAAAAAGCAATTCTTCAGCATTATCAAGTGATTCTTTTTTTCTAGTGTAGATAGGATAATCTTTACCCTTTTCAAACCTAGTAATATACCAGTAGCCATTATATTTATAAGGCACAGAAGAATCGTCCTCCTTTATTCTGGCTTTCATTTCTTCAAACAATTCGTTCTGAAACGCTTTGGTATGTGCCATTTGAGCATCACAATAATCGTTCTCAGCATTTAAGTAATCTATTACCTCTGGGTGCTCTCTATCTTTCATCCAGAAATAATTATCCACCCTTACATCACCATGTTTTTCTAATTCATGAGGAATCTTTTTTGCTATTGGCGGATTTACACTAGAGTTTTTTTTCATAATTGTTTTAAGAAAATTTTATTCTGAAAAGTGGCGCAATTTAGTAATTTTGCACGGTAATTTTTTAAAAGATATACATATGTTTGGAGATATGATGGGCATGATGGGTAAGCTAAAAGAAGCTCAAAAAAAAGTTGAAGAAACTAAAGAACGTCTACATACGGTTTTGATTGATGAAACTAGTAGCGACGGTAAGTTAAAAGTAACAATTACAGCTAACAGAACTATTAAATCTATTTCTGTAGATGATGAGTTACTACAAGACAAAGAAATGCTTGAAGACTACCTTATCCTTACACTTAATAAAGCTATTGAAAAAGCCACAAACGTTAATGAAGCTGAAATAGCAGCTGTTGCTAAGGAAGGCATGCCAAACATTCCTGGTATGGATATGTTTAAATAGTCTTCTATAAATTTTTAAGCGTACTTAATAACACCTCATGCATATTATTGGTATAATCTAGATGCGTGACCATTCGTAGTTTATTGCTTCCCATACCAATAATATGTATATTTTTTTCTTTTAATTTATTAAGAAAATCTACTTCGCTAATTGAATCATTTAATTCAAAAATGACAATATTAGTTTCAATTGGCTCTACTTTTTTAATTAAAGACACTTCAGATAGAACTTCTCCTATTTCTTTTGCTCTTTGATGATCTTCATTAAGACGCTCAATATTATTATCTAAAGCATATAAACCTGCTGCCGCTAAATAGCCTACTTGACGCATTCCGCCACCAAGAATTTTTCTAATACGCAACGCACCTTTCATAGACTCTTTTTTTCCTATTAGCACAGAGCCTATAGGGCAACCTAACCCTTTACTTAAACAAACAGATATTGTATCGAATAATTCTCCATATTGTTTAGCACTTTCTTTTTTGGCTACTATAGCATTCCAAAGTCTTGCTCCATCTAAATGATATCCTAAACTGTGCTTATCAGCTACTTCTCTAATCTTTTTTAATTCTTCAAAATCCCAACATGCTCCACCTCCTTTGTTAGTGGTATTTTCAATTTCTATTAGAGAAGTTAATGGACTATGATAAAAATCAGGTGGATTTATACTTGTTTCTGCTTGGTCTGCGGTAAACATACCACGATGACCATCTATTAGTTTACAAGAAATACCGCTATTAAAGGAGGCTCCACCACCTTCATAGTTATAGATATGTGCATACTTATCACAAATAACTTGATCTCCAGGATTAGTATGTAGTTTTAATGCTGTTTGATTTGCCATGGTACCTGTTGGAAAAAACAAAGCTTCATCCATTCCAAACATTTCAGCTAATTTCTGCTCAAGAGCATTTACTGTAAGATCCTCTTTATAAACATCATCACCAACCTTTGCAGACATCATAGCGTCTAACATCTCTTTTGATGGCTTGGTAACCGTATCGCTTCTTAAATCTATAATCATAAACTATTTCTATGATGTAAAGATAATACTCTAAGACGTTTTCTTTTTAAGAATTTTTGAAGATATAATATTGTTAGTTCTCCACATAAACTTACACCACAGAACAAATGGATCTTTTATAATAAATCTAATAGGTGTATTAGTATATAGATAACTAATCCTAAAAATTAAAAATGGATTACGCTGAAAACGCTTAACTAAAGCTTTAAGGTGCAAAAATGCACCTGTTTTAACAGGAGTAAACTCAAATTTTTGATTTAAGGTGGACAAACAATATAAATAAGGGAAATTAACTCCTACCAATGCAGAAGCTTCTGTATTCAACCAAAATCTAGGGTTTATCTCAATTACTTTATAGGTATTATCCTCTTTATCAAACCTAAAATCTATGTTAGCAACACCAGACCATTTTAAGGCTTTCATTAAATCTTTCATCAACCTTAATAAAGCATCGTCATTGAAAAAACTAAATTCATGCTGTGGTGTTACTTTAACACTTTTCACCAGTGCTGCTTTTTGCATTGTATAGGCCTGTATATCACCATTTTTGCATAACACATTACAAGTTACATCAAAACCTTCTATAAATTTTTGCAGTAATATAGGGTCGTTTGTCTTATTTACATCCAAGTATTCTAATAACTCTTTCTTACTTTTAATAAATCTTACACCCATACCACCATTAAAACCAAACGTAGGTTTTGCTACAAGAGGAAAACTTAAATTTTCAACTTCATAATTCGATTTAGTATCTATTATAATGCTTTCAGGGCACGAAAGATTATTAGATTTTAAAAACTTATATAATAAATCTTTACGTAATGCTGTCTCATAATTCCCAACATCAGTTAAGTTACAAAGTTTAGATTCGTTTTTTAGAAGAGACTTATATTTTAAAATCTTGCTTGTACTAACATCGAAAATTGGCATTATCAAATCTATATTAAAAGCCTCTACTGTTTCATCAATTTTCTCAATCCAATACTCAGGTGTTGAACTCTTATAATATATAAACCTCTCAATAAAACGAGAATGCTTAAGACAATTATTATCTATTGAATATTTAAAATATTTCTTTTTATGAGATGACAAGACATAAATCTTTATGTTTCTAACGAGAGATAGACTATGAACCACATTAGAAAGCAAAGTAGTTTCTCCATCTGGAATTAAAATAGAAAGAGTGTTGGAATTATTTTTCATTCACTAAGAATTGGAGCTAGCTTATAGATATTGTAACCATAACAACAATCTATAAATAAATAATAATCACATTTAATATTGTGGTTCAAAAGTAATTAATTAAACACTATTTAAAATTTTCTTCGACAAATTGAACACTTATTCAGTTGTGAAAAAAAAATGCTGATTTATCGATTAAATTGGGCGTTAAACTATTTAACTAAAAAATCTTCTATTTCGTCAAAATTTTAGCGTGTTAATAGTTTTAAAAAATACTTTTACATAAATTTTTAATGCTATTAACCAAATTAAATAATTATGAAACACATTACTAAATTAGTATTACTTGTGGTTCTTGTAGTTTTTGCCTCATGTCAAAACGAAAGCACTCAAGATATTGAAAACCAACAACAAGCTGCTTTAAGATTTGATGAAAAAGGCATTGTTGTATCTGATGGTGAAGAAGACAAAGAACTTACCTTTGATGCAAGGAGTGAAAAACTTACTACTCCAACTTTAAGCAACGCAAAAACATGGGGTAGTTATGGAGGTTATAACAATGGAGGTAACGATGACAACAACTTTACAGATTGTACCGCAGATTTACTTGAAACAGGTTATAACACAACTGTAAATGTTGAAGTTGTAAGCAAGCCAGGCACAAATGGTTATTTTGATGTCTCTCTTGATGGCGGTGATGTTATACAAGCTTATTGTTCAGATAGATTACCAAGCCTAGGTGCTGATGATGATTTTATAGATTTTACTGTATTATCTAGTTACGACACGGCTATATTAGCTGGTGGTACATTTGAAGATGTTTACACAAACCCTCAAAACTTTGATAAAGTAAACTGGATTTTAAATAATATAGACATCAGTGACGGATCAGAGTACACATACGGACACGTACAGTATGCTATTTGGAAACTTATTGAAGGTCCTTTTGTTAATGATTTCACTGACTTCTTAACACCTGTTCCTGGTGATTGGAGACCTGCAATTGACAATGCAAAGGGTGACGCAATTTATGATGAAGCTGTTGCTAATGGTGAAGGATATACACCTGGATGTGGCGATAAATTAGGACTTCTTCTTATTCCTGCAGATTATGATAATGTACAAGCAATATTAATAACTAAAGACTTACCAGAAGCAGAATGTAACGATTGTATTGGTGATGTAAACCAAATTACATTTAAGTGGGACTGGCATAACGATTATAGAGTAAGATTATATCAACGTTATGAAAATACATGCTATGCCGTTAAGATATTTGATAATGTTGTAGGGCAAAATGAAGAAATGGCTGTTAGCGGTACAAACGCAGACGGTACATTTGGCAAGTACATCTATGTATATGTAGGTAACTGTTACTACACTAAATTTAAAGTTAACTGTGACTTAAACATAGGTCCTGGCTACAAACGTGGGGTTGTAGAAGTTGTTAGCGGTACAAGTACAGCTGGTGGAGAATTATGTGACTACGAGCCTTCATATAACTGGTGCTGGTGGTGGTAATCTTAATTGATACCAAATAAAAAATATCAAAACCGTCTAATTTTTTAGACGGTTTTTTTGTTTCCATTTTAGAAATAAAAAAAGCTATACAAAATTATGGCTCTTTACATATGCCTATTATATTTGTGAAAATTTCAATTTACTATGATAACATCAGATCAAATAAAAGATCTTAATTCCCGTCTAGACATACTTAGACAATATCTTTGACTTAGATACCAAACTTATAGAAATTGCTAACGAAGAAGAGCAAACTTTCGACCCTAACTTCTGGAATGATTCCAAAAAAGCCGAACAAGTGATGCGTTCTCTAAGGGAAAAGAAAAGTTGGGTCAATGATTTTAATACTGCCAAAACACTTTTTGAAGACTTAGAAGTTATTTATGAATTCTACAAAGAAGAGGAAGCTTCTCTAGATGATGTAAAATCTAGGTTTGATAAAGCTATAAATGCTATAGAAAAGTTAGAGTTTAAAAACATGCTTTCTGAAGAAGGAGATAGTCTTAGTGCTGTTTTACAAATTACAGCTGGCGCAGGAGGAACTGAATCTTGTGATTGGGCTAGTATGCTAATGCGTATGTATTTAATGTATGCAGAAAAAAATGGTTATAAAGTCAAAGAACTAAACCATCAAGAAGGCGATGTTGCCGGAATAAAAACAGTAACTCTAGAGATTGAGGGAGATTATGCTTTTGGTTGGTTAAAGGGTGAAAATGGTGTACATCGCTTGGTAAGAATTTCTCCTTTTGACAGTAATGCTAAACGCCATACAAGTTTTGCTTCTGTTTACGTATATCCATTGGTTGATGATTCTATTGAAATCGAAATAAATCCTGCAGATATTGAAATTACTACTGCACGCTCCAGTGGTGCTGGCGGACAGAACGTAAACAAAGTTGAGACCAAAGTTCAACTGTTACATAAACCTACTGGTATTCAAATACAGTGTTCCGAAACGCGATCTCAGCACGATAATAGAGCCAGAGCTATGCAAATGCTAAAGTCACAATTATACGAGATTGAGCTTCAAAAGCAAATGGCACAACGCGAAGATATAGAAGCAAGTAAGATGAAAATTGAATGGGGAAGCCAGATTAGAAACTATGTAATGCATCCTTACAAACTAGTTAAAGATGTACGCACAGCTCACGAAACTGGAAATGTAGATGCAGTTATGGATGGAGATTTAGAACCTTTCTTAAAGGCATATCTCATGATGATGGGACAAAAAAATGAAGAGTAAAAAATGATAGTTTAAGTATTTAGAATTTACTAAAACTATTGGCATAAAAATTGAATAATAAAACATCATGATAACAATTTACCATAACCCAAGATGTTCAAAATCTAGAGAAGGTCTTGTTTTATTAAAAGAATCAGAAAAAGATTTTGAAGTTATAAAATACCTTGAAAGTTTATTAAATGAAGAAGAGCTAAAAACAATTATTTCTAAATTAGGAATAAAACCTATAGATTTGATAAGAACAAATGAAGCAATCTGGAAATCAGACTATAAAGGCAAAGAATTGACAGATCAACAAATTATCAAAGCTATGGTTAAGCATCCTAAACTGATAGAACGACCTATTGTTGTTAATAATGATAAAGCAGTAATTGGAAGACCTAAAGAACTAATCTTAGATATTATTTAAATTATGAAAAGAATAGTATTATTAACCTTTGCTCTAATCTTAGGATTAAACACTTATGCTCAAGGTCGTAGAGATCGTATGGGAAATCCTGTAATCAATAGAGAACCGACAAAAGAAGAAATTGCTAAATACGAACAAAAGGTTGAAGAGCGTAAAGACGAGTATATAGCCAACTTTTTAACTACCCTTGAAGCTGATGACTTTCAAAAAGAAATCATAAAGCAATATCTTAATTCATACTATGATGCTAAAAGCGAACTTCTCAAAACTAGGTATGAACATACATTACAAAGAGATGAAGCCATAAAAAAACTAGATGAATCTCACTTTAAAGACTTGGAAGAGTTAATCTCTAAAGACGATATGTCTAAGATTAAAGACCTTATTAAAGGAGAGTTTGATGAAAAGGAGGTAAAAAAGAAAAAGAAGAAAAAGCGCAAAAACAGAAAAAAAGACAAAGATAACTAGACATTATAAGTTGTTCTTAAAAATTAAAAATCTCTATTTTCCTTTAACATAAGATTAACCAAATGCATCACAAGTAAAAGTATTTTTGCTCATCTAAATAAGCAAAACCACTAACCACTTGTAATGAAACTAAATTTACCTTTATTTCTAATCTTATTATTTAACATCTCTCTATCTTTTGCTCAAAAAGACATAAAAATTGAGGGAAAAGTTCTCGAAGAAGGCACAAACATTCCGCTAGAGTATGCCACAATAACATTAAAATCTACCCAAGACAACAACGTTGTAACTGGTGGAATCACTGATACAGAAGGAAAATTCACTGTAGAAGTCGCACCCGGAACTTACAACATCTACGTTGAATACATTTCGTATGTAACTAAAGAATACCTAAACAAAACTTTATCAGAATCAATAGATTTAGGCACGGTAAGCTTAGCATTAGATATTGCCTCATTAGATGAAGTTACGGTAGTAGCCGAAAAAACAACTGTAGAAATTAAATTAGATAAAAAAGTCTACAATATTGGTAAAGATTTAACCACTGCTGGCGGTACAGTTAGTGATGCCTTAAACAATGTACCCTCAGTAGCTGTAGATGTTGAAGGCGCCATAAGCCTTCGTGGAAACGAAAATGTAAGGATACTAATTAATGGTAAACCTTCAGCAATGGCGGGCTTTGGAGATAGTAATATATTAAGTCAGCTTCCAGCAGAAGCAATTGAGCGTGTAGAAGTCATTACTTCACCTTCAGCAAGATATGACGCAGAAGGCACTGCCGGAATTCTAAATATCATACTTCGTCAAAAAGAAACTCTTGGTTTTAATGGCTCCTTAAACTTTACTGTAGGTAACCCAGACAATGTAGGTGTTTCTGCTGCTCTAAATTTCCGCACAGAAAAATTCAATCTGTTTTCTAATATAGGTTGGCGTTATTTTGATGCACCAAGAAATAGTTTTAATGACATTACTTATTTTGATCAAATTGAAGATGGTGTTGTTGAAGAACCTGAATACAGAAGAATCAGAGAAGACCAAGAAGTAGAACGTCTAAACAGAAACTATAATGCCAATATTGGTATGGAGTATTTTTTAGATGACACATCTTCCTTAACAGGTAGCTTATTTTATAGATTAGGAAGCGATGCAGATATATCATTAAACAGTAGTGAGCGCTTTAATGATAATATGATTGTAGAAGAAACACTACGACGTGAAAAAGAAACCGAAAAAGATAACAGATACCAAATCTCATTAAACTACGTAAAGCAGTTTGGTGATGATAGAGATCATAAGTTAACTGCAGATTTTCAATTTGAAAATTCATCTGAAGAAGGTTTCACATTCCTAAACGAAAGGTACATTTTTACTGATCAAATAGATCCTGAACCTTTTCAAATAGAACAAGAAACAACAACAGAAGATCAAAAAGAATATCTTTTACAAGCTGATTATGTTTTGCCATTAGGTGAAGGGTCTCGATTTGAAGCTGGTTTTAGAAGCACTCTTCAAAATGAAGTAACAGACTATACTTTAGAACAAGAAAATTTAGATAATGGTAATTTAGAAGTCAATGATATTTACACAAATGTTTTTGATTACGATCAAAACGTTAATGCTATCTATAGTCAATATGGCTCTAAATTTGGTAAATTTTCTTTTCTTTTTGGTCTTCGTTTAGAACATACGCAATTAAAAGGTAAAATAAATTCAATATTAACGGATGAGGAACTAGTTGAAGCTTTTGGTTTTCCAATAGATACGGATTTTGATAATAATTACTTAGGCCTCTTCCCTACTTTAAACCTAATTTACAATCTAAATGGTTCAGATTCTGATAATGAAGAAAGTATAACTCTCGGTTACAACAGAAGAATTAACAGACCCAGAGGATGGTTTATCAATCCTTTTCCTTCAAGATCTAGTAGAACTAATGTATTTCAAGGTAATCCTAATTTAGAACCTGCATTTTCTAACACGTTTGATTTGGGATACCTAAAACGCTGGGAAAAGTTTACCTTAACAACATCAGTATATTACCAACATGAAGATGATTCTTTTGAGCGTATACAAGAAAACACAGGGCAACAAACAACAGATGGTATAGACATTATTAGAACCATTCCTATTAACCTTTCAACTAATAAAAGAACTGGTGCCGAATTAGGGTTTCTATACAATCCAGCAAAATGGTTAAGACTAAATTCTAGTTTTAATTTCTTTCAATTTGAAACTGAAGGTGATTTCAATGGTGTAGATTACAGTGCAAAAAACACAAGTTGGTTTGCTAGATTTAGCTCTAAAGTTACTTTGCCTTGGAAAATTGATTGGCAAACAAATGCAAGGTATAGAGGTGCTAGACAAGATGCTCAATCTGATACAGATGGTATTCTATCTATTGACTTAGCATTTAGTAAAGAAATTCTTAAAAATAAAGGTACACTATCTTTAAATGTAAGAGACTTATTAAACTCTAGAAAAAGACAATCTACAACAACTACAGATTTTTTTACAAGATATAATGAATCTCAATGGAGACAACGTCAAATCAACCTTTCTTTTATTTATAGATTCAATCAACAAAATAACAAACGAAATCGATCAGACAGAGGTAATGGCGGAGATGAAGATTTTGATTTTGAAGGATAACAAATACCTATAGTATTTTAGCAACAAAAATGACCTTTCTCATATAAGAAAGGTCATTTTTTAGTTAAATTGCTTACATGAATACCATCGCTGAGCGTATATATGATTATTTAAAAGGATTTCCACCTTTTAATTTACTAACTAAAGAACAGCTTTTATCAATTTCAAAATCTGTTGATGTTATTTATCTTGAAAACAATCAGTATCTTTTTGAAATAGGACAACCCGTTGCTAATCATTTTTATGTAGTAAGAGATGGAGCTATTGGGCTGTTTAGAGCCAATAATAACCTTGTAGATAAATGTGATGAAGGAGATATTTTTGGTCTTAGAGCTCTACTTCGAAAGGGCAAATACAAACTCAATGCTAAAGCAATTGAAGAAACAATAGTATATAGCATATCTCTAGAAAACCTTGAAACATACATTACAGCCAATATTGATGCAAGTCAATTTCTTATGGCAAGCTTTGTTTCAAATACCAGAAGGAAAAATCCTAGTGATGAGGATTTTATAAAAACACTTCAAAATTCATCTGAATACACATATTTACAAACTGCAGATTATTCTAAAAACCCGGTTACATGTGCAATTAACACTAGCATAAAAGATGCTGCTAGTATTATGACTGAGATGCATGTAGGTTCTATTGTAATTGTAGATAATCAAAGGCCTATTGGCATTATTACAGATAAAGATTTACGGACAAAAATTGCAACAGGAAAGCATACTATAAAAGATACCGTTTCTACCATAATGTCTTCACCAGTTATTAGTTATCCAGAAACAATAACAGTAGCTGAAGCTCAAATTGCAATGCTAAAAAATAAGATTACGCATCTATGCATTACAAAAGATGGCACCAATAATTCTAGGTTAACAGGTATCTTATCTGAACATGACATTATTGTACTAAGAGAGAATAATGCCTCAGCTCTTATAAAAGAAATTAAACGAAGCCATTCTGCAGAACAATTAAAAGATATTAGACAACGTACCGAAAAATTATTAGCTCGTTACTTAGAGCAGAAAATTCCTATAGATTTTATTTCAAGATTAGTTTCTGCTATTAATGATACAATAACTCAAAAAATTATTGAGTTTTCTATCTCAAAAATGCCTAAAAAACCACCAACTAAATTTGCATGGTTAGCTATTGGAAGTCAAGGTAGACAAGAACAATTATTAATGACTGACCAAGATAATGCCCTTGTATTTGAAGATATTGAAGAAGAAAATTATAACAACATAAAATCATACTTTTTAACGCTATCTGATTATATAAACAAAGATTTGGAAACAGTAGGCTTTAAATTGTGCCCAGCAAAGATGATGGCCAATAACCCAAAGTGGTGTCAATCTGTTTCAGATTGGTCACAACAATTTAATAGCTGGATTACAACACCAGACCAAGACAATCTTATGCTCTGTACAATATTTTTTGATTATGAGTATGTCCATGGCAACAAAGAACTAGTGAGCCAATTATCTGAGAGTATATTTAAAAGTATTGAAAGTCATAATATCTTTCTAACCTATTTAGGTAGAAATGCTTTACTTAATCCACCACCTCTAAGCTTTTTTAGACAATTTTTGGTAGAAGATAACGGAGAACACAAAGACCAATTTGATATTAAAGCGCGTGCAATGATGCCTCTAGTAGATGCAGCTCGGTTGTTGATTCTTTCCCATAATATAAAAGCTGTAAATAACACATTAGAGCGCTATGAAAAACTGGCAGAACTAGAACCGCAAAACAAAGACACCTATTTGTTTTGTATTGAGTCCTATAAAAACCTATTAACATTTAGAACAGAACAAGGATTAAGACACAATGATTCTGGCCGATTTATTGACTTAGAAACCTTAGACAAAGGAAATCGCTTGCAATTAAAACGAAGTTTTAAAGCTGTTAAAGAGGTTCAAGAACTTATTAAAATGCGATTTAAACTATCTCAATTGCTTTAAGATGAATTGGTTTAAACGAAAGTCGTATCCTGAATTTTGGAAAGCATACCTAAGCTCTTTCCAAAAAACTCAACAGCAAAATCTAGAACATATACGATTTGTTGTTTTTGATACAGAAACCACAGGACTCGATACTAAAAACGATAGGATTTTATCCATTGGCTGTATAGCAATAGAAGATTTAAAAATTAAAGTATCTGATCAATTAGAATTGTATCTAAAACAAGATAAATTTAATGCGGATACGGTAAAAATACATGGTCTATTAAAAGAAGGTAAATTTATTAAAGTTGAAGAAACTGAAGCTATAAAATTCTTTTTAGAATACGTAAAAAATGCTGTTTTAGTTGCTCATCATGCTGCATTCGATGTCGCTATGATTAATGCTGCACTTTTAAGGTTAGACTTACCAAAATTAAAAAATAGAGTTTTAGATACTGGTCATTTGTTTCAGAAGACTAAAATAGATACAAGTAAAACACATTTTAGTTTAGATGAACTTTCAAACCGATTCAAAATCCCACTTCACGACAGACATACTGCTTCTGGTGATGCATATATTACTGCTTTGTTATTTCTAAAACTTATTTCAAAATTAAACACAAACACAAAACTAAACTTCAAAGATTTAGAAAGATCTCACAAGCGTATTGGACTGTTGTAGTTCATAAGCGTCTTAAAAGCTTTTATATAAACAAAAAACACATCTAAAAAAAGATGTGTTCAATGTTTTGACTGGTTAGTTTTGAATTATTTTATAATAACTTTTTCAGTTCTTATAATGCCAGAAACGCTAAGTTTTATAATATAAACACCAGCATGTAAAGAATCAACACTTATAGAATTTGTAGTACTTCCGCTTTCTAATGTTGTATTTAAAACTAATCTACCTTGAACATCGTAAAGGCTTAATTGCGAAGGCCCATCTAACTTACCATTAATATTCAGGTAGTTAGGATTAGTACTTGTAAAAATTTCCAGTCCGTTAACTACATTATCATCAATAGATAAAGTTGAAGGTGAAAAATGTAAGAAGAATCTGCCTGTACCTTCTAAATCCTCAATCGCGGTAAAACTATAAGTATTTGAATTTAGTAAAGTGAAAGTATTATCTAAATTATCTTCTAAATAAATATTAATGTCTTCAGACAAATCACTTTCATATATGTTAATACTAATATTATCACCAATAGAAGCATTCATTCCTAAGGGAACCACAACGCTTTCCATATCATCAAAAGATAGACATTGAATTGCAAGATCAACACCAGTATTATCGGTAACTAAATGAGAATATAATGAAAAATCTGCACCACCAGCATCTAATGATCCCGCATCATAGCCTACATCTAAACCAGATGAACAATTATCTGAGAAATAAAAATCTGTATCGTAATTATTTGCTGCATTCTGAATTCTCAAACTAAGATGAGAAATTGAATTATTTCTACCCAAAATAAAATCGTCATTACCTACAGTTGTTCTCATAGCAGGCGTAAAAGATAAATTATCTGTGCCACCTGTACCGTTAGAGAATACATAGAAACCTTGACCTGGAGCTATATTTTTTCCAACATTCTGTATGTTGTTAATGATTGTCCAAATACCTGATCCATCTGTACCTGCATTATAACCATAAACAGCATTATAATTAGAATCTAAAACATCATTACCAGACGAACCATTTTCGCTAATAAATGTCTGAGTATCAATATAACTTGTGTAAGGATTACCTACTAAATTCCATGAACTAGAAGACCCTGCAGATATTGTCGTATTTACATTTCCTACATTAACCGTACCTGTAAAAACAACAGGACTTCCATCTACTGTTGCTGCCCTATAACCTTTACCTGCTTCGAGTGGTGTAGTTTCATTCACAACTATATCATAATTTTCATAATTGCCAGAAACATTGTTAAATGGTGCAAAAGCTCTAAGATTATTAAGAGCTGCTATGTTTTTATTCCAGTCCGCAAAATCACTAAAGGCCTCCATTGTTCCATCAGTTACCGGTGAAGATACCAAATCATTTCCACCTCCAGAAGATGAACCAACTTGATTTACAAATCTCTTATATCTTGCCCTACCTGAAACTGTACTAGTAGATGATGGGTTAAGACTAGAATAAGCATCCGAATCAGACTCTAAAACAATGCTATTAGCTGTTAAACTAACACCAGAATCCACAATTAAGTTTCCATCAGGATTAACAGTAACAGTATTAAAAGTGGTATTAGATGTTATATTAGCATCACCAGAAACAACAACTAAATCTTCTAAATCTGTGGCTATACCGTTAGGATTATTTCCATCTTGCCAACCGTTATCATATACATAATCTGGTCCTTTGTGGATAGTAAAATTATCTTCAATAACACCAAAACGGTTTAAAAATTTCATGGAAAGATTATTACCATTCACTTCTAAAATACCAGTACCATATTGCTTTACAGCATAAAACATAGCATTGTGATCTAATTCACCATTAGCAACACGAGAAGCTGTTGCATTGACTGAGTACACAGTACCTAATCCAGCATTATCACCAACGTTACTTTTACTATATGCCCCATCATTAGTTGGCTTACCATCTCCATCACCGTTTGGACCAACTGCGTGTGTAGCAAAATCAAAAGATGCTGATTCACCATAATGGCCATTAATAAAGTAGGATCTTTCATAAACCTCAGTATGACCAGCTATGATTAAATCTATTCCATTAGCCTCTAGCATAGGTATAATATTTTCACGCATTTCTATTAATTGTATCTCTACTGGATCACCATTATATTGTACGCCTTCCGAAGTATGATATCCTTTTGAATATGGTGGATGGTGCCATATTCCAACAACCCATTGTTGAGTTGTATTTTGAATATCATTTAAAGCCCAATTATACATAGTACCACCTATAGATCTATCTTCATCAAATGAATTTAAAACTATAAAATGGACATTCCCATAATCAAAGGAATAATAAGATTCTGTACCAGACGCTACACCTCCAGACTCACCCAATGTTGGAAATGTAAAAATATCATAATAAGCACCTATGGGAGCGGATGTATTATTAACATATTGACCATCTATATTTCCTATAGTAGACCAAACAATTGAGTTTTGTAATTTGTTAAAATATGTATTGAACAAACTATTTTGAAATTGAGCATCAGTTCCTTTAGAATCTGCATTATCACCTGTTAAAATAATACCATCTGTAATATTGCTTCCAATGTAGGAATAATAAGCATCACGTACCTCTGCAGCTGCAGCTGAATTAGAACTAAAACCTGCTTTTCCTATACCACCAAGAACCCAAAATGTATAAGGATTTACTGTTCCTGCTACAGGATGAGTCTTGAAATAAATATTAGCATTATTTGATAAAAGACTGCCGCCAGATCCTAATCTATAATAATAAACAGTTCCGGCTGTTAGTCCTGATATTTCAACTTCATGCTCTGTCTTTAATGTAGCATCATTAAAATTCGAAAAGCTAGAAAATGTTACATCAGTACTATACTCAATTACAGAAGTATCATTCACATCTGTACGCCACTTTATAGTAACACCTGACTCTGTACCCTTCTGAAGATAAGGTCCCCTTTCTATCGTTTGTCCAAATGAATACAACGAAACAAATAACAAAAGTATTATTAAATAATTTCTTTTCATATATTTTACACTATTTTAAAGCAGACTTTTTCAATTGTAATTCTGAATAAAATTCTCTCATAAATTTAGCATTTCTTAATCTATGGGGTAACTTATTATAACTCTCTTCAGCTTTTACTATAGAAAGTTCTGCCTCTTTATATTTTTTTTGTTTAATCTGTATATTAGCTAATTTCAAGTAAGCTCTTTCTTTTCTGTTACTTATTTCAATAACTTTATTCTGATATTTTACTGCTAAATCGAAGTTTTTCATATCAATATAATTGGAAATAAGTGTATTATATAAAACGATAATATCTCCTAATTTTTCAATACCTTCAATCAGTATAGACTGCGAACGTTTATTACCGTACTCAGTACCTGTAGAATACCAAGCTTTTGAAGCATATATGTAATCTTCTGGAAAAGTTGTTTCTGAGTTCAACAAAACTTCTTCATATAAGTTTGCAGCCTTCTTGTATTTGCCACGCCTAGAATATATATCGGCCAATAACTTTAATGCATTGGTATTGTTTGGTTCGTCTCTTAAAATTTTTTTGACAATTCTCTTACAACTTGAAAAATTTTCAAGATGATAGTTGTTTTTTGCTATATAGAATTCCTGCTCCCACGATTCTAAACCCAATTCTTTTGAAGACTTAAAATCTTTTAAGCTATTCGTATAATTGCTATGTTGATAATAAAGTTTACCTCTTTTAAAATATAGATTCGCACTGTCTGGGTGCTTTTTAATCTCTTCGGTAACGTTCAATATTCGTTTGTGCAGATCACCGTGTGCATTAATTCTTGTACCTGAAAGTACAAACAACAGTATGATGAGTAATTTAAATCGCAAGTTTATATTTATTCGGGACATTAATAGCTTATCAAAAGAAGTGAATTTATAAACATGAATTTAATAATTTAGACAAAGTGTAATATTAATTGTTTAAATACAATACGTATGAAAAACAATCGTTTAAAATGAAATTAAACCACTAATCTTCAAAATGTTAAAATAAAAAAACACATCCGATATCGGATGTGTTTTCTCCTAACTAAAATTAATTAAACAACAGATTATTGTTACATTAACTGCTTCATCATATTTTAAGCTACTACGCTTAATTTCTTTTTTGTTTTAATTTCATTGCCTTTTACTTCAAATTGATTCGAGGTGTTTTTTTCACCACCTGCTTTTAAAGCATTATCACCTGCAAAGAATGTTTTGTGGTCATCACCAAGATCAGAGCCAGCCATTCTTTGGTGTTTTACACAAGACACTCCTTTTCTGATTTCTTCACGCTGCACATCTCTTACATAAGCCAACATCCCATCCTTACCAAAATAACCTTCAGTTAAGTCATTCATATGCAACGCTGTTGTATGATAAGTTGGTAGTGTAATCAAGTGGTGGAAAATACCAGCTTCTCTAGCTCCATCTATTTGGAATGTTTTAATTTTTTCATCTGCTCTATGACATAATTCCGTGCCATCATATTCAACATTCATAAGGTTGTTTCTATCATAAGCGGTCATATTTTCACCTTCAGCTAACATTTCTTCGAACACTTGCTTACGGAAGTTTAATGTCCAATTAAATGATGGCGAGTTATTATACACCAACTTAGCGTTTGGTACAACTTCTCTAACTCTATTAACCATATGTGCAATTTGCTTCACATTTGGTGTTGGTGTTTCAATCCATAATAAGTCTGCCCCATTTTGTAGACTTATAATACAATCTAGCACTACTCTATCAATATTAGAACCATCTTTGAATTTATATAAACCATTTGGTAATCTGACTGGTCTTACCAGTTTGCCATCACGTTTCAATAATACTTCATCTTCTTTTACTTCATCCATAGTTACTTCTTCAGCATCTACAAACGCTAAGTATTTTGAAGCCAAATCACCTGGTTCTTTACTTACTGGTAATTTTTGTGTTAAACCTGCACCTTCTGAATCTGTACGAGCTACTATAACACCATCGTCTACACCTAATTCCAAAAATGCATAGCGAACAGCATTCAGCTTAGATATAAAGTCCTCATGAGGAACGGTAACTTTTCCGTCTTGATGTCCGCATTGCTTAGCATCAGACACTTGATTTTCAATCTGAATAGCACAAGCTCCAGCAAGAATCATCTTTTTTGCTAATAGATACGTCGCTTCCTCATTCCCAAAACCAGCATCAATATCTGCTATAATTGGTACAACATGAGTTTCAAAATTATCAATCTCATTTTGTACATCTTCACCATTAGCTTGTCTTCTAAACAAATCGTTAAGCTCAATAGCATCTGCCTGGCGCAAGAAATCATAAATTTCAGATATTAAGGCAGGCACAGCTGTTTTTTCGTGCATAGATTGGTCTGGTAATGGTCCAAATTCTGATCGCAATGCAGCAACCATCCAACCAGACAAGTATAAGTATCGTTTACTTGTAGTTTTATGATGTTTTTTAACTGCAATCATTTTTTGCTGTGCCACAAAACCGTGCCAGCAGCCTAATGATTGTGTATATTGAGAAGCATCTGCATCATAATCTGCCATATCTTGGCGCATTATGGCAGCTGTATATTTTGCAATATCCAAACCTGTTTTAAAACGGTTTTGTGTTGCCATTCTTGCAGCATTTTCTGGATTAATAGCTGCCCAATTGTTACCGAACTTTGCTTTTAAATCCTTTACAGTTTGCAAAGCAGAAGCATAGTTACTTTGTGATAAATTTTTCATAATTTTGAAGTGTATTAATGATATATTAGATTTAATATGAATCCCGTTTAATGTTGCCGCATTAGCGGGATTATTTTTTTATTTTTAAATGCTCTTCGATTGCGCTCAGCGAGACATTAAATTATATTTGTCTATAAGCTGAAAGCGTTAAAAATTCTTCAAACTTTTCTTGAGTTACTAGTTTTTTGAAGAGGTTAATAGCATCACAGAACTTTGTGTCTTTTATCTTGCCCTCACCTATTTCTCGTATGATTTTTTCAACCTCATCATCAAAAATTTCATCGAATAATTCTCTATTAAATTGACGTCCATCCTCCAAGAACGCTTCGTTCTTTAACCATTGCCATACTTGGGTTCTGGATATTTCCGCTGTAGCTGCATCTTCCATTAAATTGTAAAGTGCAACAGCACCAAAACCACGTAACCAAGCTTCCATATATAATATACCAACGTTGATGTTTTTTCTAACTCCAGCTTCGGTAATTGTGCCTTGTGGTAACTCTACCAAATCAGCTTCCGCAACAGTAATATCTTCACGTTTTTTGAAGATTTGATTTGGCGTTGGCATATACTTATCAAATTCTTTCATTGCCACCTCAACCAAAGCAGGATGTGCTACCCAAGTACCATCGTGACCATTTTTAGCTTCACGTTCTTTGTCTAATCGTACTTTTTCTAGTGCTACTTTATTGGCTTCGGGATTGTTTTTAATAGGAATTTGAGCTGCCATACCTCCCATTGCATGAATACCTCTTTTATGACAACGTTGAATTACCAAATTAGAATAGGCAGCCATAAAAGGTGTTGTCATTGTTACCTGATCTCTATTTGGCACTACAAATCCATCGTGATTTCTAAACTTTTTGATATAAGAGAAGATATAATCCCAACGACCACAGTTTAATCCTACAATATGGTCTTTTAATTCGTAAATAAATTCGTCTAACTGGAAACTCGCTGTAATCGTTTCTACAAGTAAAGTAGCCTTAAAAGTTCCTTGTGGTATACCTAGGTAAGCTTGAGCAAATTCAAAAACTGCATTCCACCAACGCGCTTCTAAATAGTGCTCTAGTTTTGGTAAATAGAAGTATGGTGCTGAACCATTTTTCATCAATGTTTTTGTATTATGATACACATATAAACCAAAATCAACCAAGCTACCAGACATTTCTTCATCATTTACCAATAAATGACGCTCGTTAAGATGCAAACCTCTTGGTCTTACTAAAAGCACTGCTGTTTCTTCATTCAACTTGTAGTGCTTACCTCTAGCCTCATCAACAAGTTCTATAGTTTTATTGTTGGCATCTCTAAGGTTGATTTGACCTTCCATATTATTAGACCAACTTGGCGCATTACTGTCCTCAAAATCTGCCATAAAGGTTTTAGCACCAGAATTGAGTGCATTAATAACCATTTTACGATCAACAGGACCAGTAATTTCAACACGTCTATCTAATAAATCATCCGGAATCGGTGCAGCGGTCCAATCAGATTCTCTAATTTTATAAGTCTCAACAGGAAATGAAGGGAACTTACCAGAATCAAAAACCGCCTGTTGCTTTTCTCGCCTTTCTAATAGAGCTAATCTTGATGAATTAAATTTTTCATGTAAAGTCGTTAAAAATGCCAAGGCATCTTCGGTTAAAATTTCTGGATAAACATTTTTTACTACCGACGTAAACTTTACTCTCTGTTGATTTGTTGTTGTAATTTCCATAACCTATTGATTTTGATGAAACAATGTTACAACCTATTTTTCAAAAAAGCAAGCGAACGTTCGCTAAATTATATTTTTTCGCCAAAATGCAAAATTCGCAGATTATAGTATATTTGCATTATGGAACAAGATTATATCAAATTAATTTTTGGATTAAAACTTAAGCAAATCCGCACAGATAAAGAGCTTTCGCTTTTTGGACTATCCAAGTTAACTGGACTTTCAAAATCATATTTAAATGAAATTGAAAAAGGAAAAAAATATCCTAAACCCGACAAAATAGCGCAACTTTCAGAACAACTGGAAGTACCTTATGATGAATTAGTATCTCTAAAACTAGACAAGAACCTTGCTCCTATAGGGGAAATTTTACAGTCAAAAATCTTAAAAGAAATCCCTCTGGAATTATTTGGCATTCAAGAGAGCACAATGATAGATATTATATCTAATGCACCTTCTAAAGTAACAGCTTTTATAAGTACCATTATTGATATTGCTAAGAATTACAACTTTAGCAAGGAGAGTTTTTATTTAGCTTCTGTACGCTCTTTTCAAGAAGCAAACAATAATTATTTTGACGATTTAGAAAATTCTGTATTAAGCTTTGCCAAAACCTACCAAGTAAACCTCGAAGAGCCTATAAAATCAGAAGAATTGGAAGAGATACTAGTTGAAGAATATGGTTATACCATAAATTCAACAGAATTGGAATCCCATACCGAGTTAAAGAATTTACGTTCTGTTTTTATACCAAAATCCAAATCCCTTTTATTAGCTAAGCACATAGACGATGCCCAAAAAACTTTTATTTACGCTAAAGAAATTGCTTATAACTATTTAAAAATTACGGAAAGACTTTACACCTTTTCTTGGATTAAGTTTGAAAATTTTGACCAAGTCTTGAATAATTTCTACGCGTCTTATTTTGCTGGAGCATTAATTATCCCAAAGGCTAGATTAGTGTCTGATTTAAAGGATTTGTTTTCAAAAAAAACGTTTAAGTCTAAAGATTTTGAGCGCATAATAAATAACTATAATGCGTCACCAGAGTCTGTATACCATAGATTAACTAATATACTACCCAAAGAATTTAATCTCAAAAGTTTATTTTTCTTAAGGTTTTCTCACCAAAAAGGAACCGACGATTTTATTTTAAATAAAGAACTTCATTTATCGAAGCAACAATCACCTCACGCTAACGAATCTGATGAACATTATTGCAGGCGCTGGGCCTCTTTGAAGGTTTTGAAAGAAATTAGCATTTCTGGTAATTCTCACGAAATCGATATTCAGATTTCAAATTACCCAAGTGAGGATAAAAACTATTTAGTCTTATCTTCTGCTACTGCAGATCCTTTTGTTGCTGACCAATACAGAAGTATTTGCATAGGTATTCAAATCAATAGTCAATTTAAGCGAAAAATAGCTTTTGCAGAAAGCAAATCCTTAAAGCAGATTGATGTTGGAGTTACCTGCGAACGTTGTGCAATTTCAGATTGTGAAGTTAGACAAGCAAAACCAACAGTTATCCTATCTAAACAGATGGATGATAAAATCGCTAGTGTTGTTGAGCAATTACAAGAAAAGTTCAGTAAATAATCTAAAACTCATCAACCATTTTAGAATAACTTATTTCTGAAAAATTAGCCACCACCTTATTAGCTAAAGAATAATCCTGATGACTTGAGTGTGGACTTTTAAAACCAACACAGTAGATTCCTGCTGAGTGTGCAGCCTTTATTCCGTTTGTAGAATCTTCAATAACCATACACTCCGACTTATCAAATCCAGTAGATTTTGCTGCTTTTAAAAAGATTTCAGGATGCGGTTTAGACTTTTTTAAATCAGCACCACTAAATTTAGCACTGAAATATTGATTAAGATCAAAACGTTCAAAAATCTGTTTTATTCCTGGCATTGAAGCTGAAGATGCAACTACCAATTTCACACCATTACTATGATAATCCTGTATTCTTTCTAAAACACCTTCTATTAACTCTAATTCATCATTTTCAAAAAAGATCTTATAGTGCTTACGCTTCAAACTCACTAAATATTCAGGTGTTTCACTTAAATCAAAATGATCAACCAATCGTTTGCAGATATTAATTGTGGATTGCCCAGTAAAGGAAGCATATAAATCTTCATCTACATTAATATTTACATCCTTAAACATTTGATGATAGGCTTTTCGGTGCAAAGGTTCTGTATCCACAATAACACCATCCATATCAAATAAAACTGCTTTAAGCATAAGTCTCTTTTATTAACCGCGAAGATAATAAAGTGAAGAATTAAAAAAGCATCAAAACTAAATGTCCTGATGCTTTTTACGAATACTTAATGTTTATATGATTTACAATGCATTATCCATAATATCCTGTACCACTTCTGGATTTAACAATGTACTTGTATCTCCTAAATTACTAGTGTCTTTACCTGCTATTTTACGTAAAATACGACGCATAATTTTTCCACTACGTGTTTTAGGTAATCCTGCTGTAAATTGTATTTTATCTAATTTTGCAATCGGTCCAATTTGCTCTGTAATTAATTGATTAATTTCCTTACGCAAGTTATCATGATTACGGCTTTCTCCTGTTTCTTTTAAGGTTACATAACCATATAGTGCATTTCCTTTAATATCATGTGGAAAACCTACAATTGCAGATTCTGCTACTGCTGGATGCTCGTTAATCGCATCTTCAATTGGTGCAGTACCTAAGTTATGTCCTGAAACTATAATAACGTCATCCACACGACCTGTAATACGATAATATCCTACCTCATCTCTTAATGCACCATCACCTGTAAAATACTTATTATCATAAGCTGAGAAATACGTGTCTTTATAGCGTTGATGATCTCCCCAAATGGTACGTGCCATACTTGGCCAAGGGAATTTTACGCAGAGTCTACCATCTACTTGATTACCTTTAATCTCTTGTCCATGTTCATCCATTAATGCAGGTTGAATCCCTATAAACGGTAAAGTTGCATAGGTAGGCTTTGTTGGTGTTGCAAAAGCAATTGGCGTAATCATAATACCTCCTGTTTCTGTCTGCCACCAGGTATCCACGATTGGTGCTTTTTTCTTCCCTACATTATCGTCGTACCAGTGCCAAGCCTCTTCATTAATTGGTTCACCAACTGTTCCTAACACTTTTAGAGAAGATAAGTCATGTTTTTCTAAATAATCTACTCCTTCTTTGGCTAAAGCTCTAATAGCTGTTGGCGCTGTATAAAATTGATTAACCTTGTGTTTCTCTACAATTTCCCAAAAACGACCAAAATCCGGATAACTTGGTACACCTTCAAACATCACAGTAGTTGCACCATTACATAATGGCCCATAAACAATATAACTATGCCCTGTAATCCATCCTATATCTGCCGTGCACCAATACACATCCTTCTCTCTATATTGAAATACATTTTTAAACGTATATGCTGTATACACCATATAACCTGCTGTAGTATGTACCATTCCTTTTGGCTTCCCTGTTGATCCTGAAGTATAAAGAATAAACAAAGGATCCTCTGCATTCATAATCTCAGGAACACAATCATGATATGCTTCGTCTAATAATGGTTTTAACCAATGATCTCGCCCGTCTTTCATATTAATATCACTATTGATACGCTTTGCTACTAATACACTATCCACACAATCACATTCATTTAATGCTTCATCTACAATTCCCTTTAAATCTATAGTTTTTGATCCACGATACGATCCGTCACTTGTAATAACCATTTTACATTCTGAATCATTAATACGTGTTGCTAATGCAGTAGATGAAAACCCTGCAAATACCACAGAGTGAATTGCACCAATGCGTGCACAAGCTAATACTGAAATAGCCAATTCTGGAATCATTGGCAAATAAATACAAACACGATCTCCCTTGCCTATACCCTTTTCTTTTAACACATTAGCAAACTTACAAACGCGCTCATGTAACTCACGATACGTAATATGCTCTGCAGGATCATTTGGATTGTTAGGTTCAAAAATAATAGCGGTTTTATTTCCACGTGTATATAGGTGTCTATCAATACAGTTTTCGGTAATATTAAGTTGCGCACCTTCAAACCACTTAACTTCTGGTTTAGTAAAATCCCAACTTAATACATTGTCCCATTTTTTTCGCCATAGAAAATGTTCTTCTGCTATTTCTTCCCAAAAAACTTCGGGATTTCTAACCGATTTACGATAAACTTGATAATATTCTTCTAAGTGTTTTATATGATAGTTACTCATGATTTAGATATGTTTATTTTAGTTATTTAAGATTTTTATTAATGAATTCCAACATGGTTTTTGGCATAAACAGTTTTAATTTCATCTATAATTGCCACATCATCTATAGTTGAAGGGATGTTGTATTGTTGCTCATCGGCAATATTTCGAAGTAATTTACGAAGAATTTTACCACTTCTTGTTTTCGGTAATCGATTGACCACGTAAACATCTTTAAATGAAGCAACAGCACCAATTTCTTTTCTTACTTCTTTAATTATTTCTGTTTGAACACTAGTCTCATCATCATTCAACCCTGATTTCAAAACAACAAGACCTAACGGCTTTTGCCCTTTTAAATCACAGTGAACACCAAATACAGCACATTCTGCTACGGATTTATGCGAGGCTACAATTTCCTCCATTTCAGCTGTAGATAATCGATGACCAGCAACGTTGATTATATCATCCACACGACCCGTAATAAAAACGTAGCCATCTTCGTCTTTATAACCACCATCTCCCGAAAAATAATAACCTGGAAATCTATCTAAATATCCTAACTTGAAACGTTCTGGATTACCCCATAAATTCATCAATGTTCCTGGTGGTAATGGTAATTTAGCAGCCACGTAACCTTCTACTCCTGCTTCTACTTCGTGCCCTTCCTCATTTAAAATTTGAATGTCATATCCACACACTGGAAAACTCGCTGATCCAGGTCTTACCTCTTGTAATTGCACACCAACCATATTAGCTAGCATAGGCCAACCGCTTTCGGTTTGCCACCAGTGATCGATCACAGGAACGTTTAATTTTTCGTGTGTCCAAGTTAGTGTTGCTACGTCACAACGCTCCCCAGCTAAGAACTGATATTTTAAACATGATAAATCAAAACGCTTTATCATATGTCCATCAGGATCTTCTTTTTTAATTGCTCTAATAGCTGTTGGCGCTGTAAACATCACTTTTACATTATGCTCGCTAATGACACGCCAAAATGTAGAAGCATCTGGTGTTTTTATTGGCTTACCTTCAAATAAAATTGTTGTATTTCTGTTTAATAATGGCGCATAAACAATATAGCTATGTCCTACTACCCAACCAACATCACTTGCTGCCCAATAAGTATCACCTTCGTCTACGCCGTACACATATTTCATAGAGAATTTTAACGCAGTAGCATAACCACCTGTATCTCTAATAATTCCTTTTGGTTTCCCTGTAGTACCTGAAGTATATAAAATATAAGAAGGATGTGTTGCTGGTAACGCAATAGCCTCTACAGATTCTGAATTATTGACTAATGTTTGATAGTCTACATCATAATCTTTTTTAGGAATATCTACACCTTGACCTCTATCAAACACAATAACATGTTCTGGTTTGCTTTCGGCTTGTTTAATAGCTTCATCAACAAATGGTTTGTATGGAATGATACGTTGTATTTCAATGCCGTTTGAAGCTGTAATGACTGCTTTAGGTTTACAATCGTCTATACGAATTGCCAATTCATGCGGTGCAAAACCACCGAAAACAACTGAGTGTATAACACCTATTCTTACACAAGCCAACATTGCATATAATGCCTGTGGAATCATAGGCATATAAATAATACAGGTATCACCTTTCTTCAAGCCTAAACTCTGTAATCCACCAGCCAGTTTAGAAACCTCTTCATATAACTGATTAAAAGTAATATGTTGCTTAGTGTGTGTTACTGGAGAGTCATAAATAACAGCATCTTGATCACCAAAACCATCTTTAATATGTTTGTCAATACACAGATAACTTAAGTTAAGTTCTCCATCCTCAAACCATTGATAATAATCATGTGAATCTTTTGATAAGATAGTTTTCGGCTGTTTAAACCATTCTAATTGATTGGCTTGTTCTTTCCAGAACTGCTCTGGATTATAAATACTTTCTTTATAAATTTCTTGATATAGCATGGTCACGATTTTTTTGATTTAAATAAACCGAACCAATTAGGATTAAGGACTTTTAATTTTATCAAAGCCCAAATAATAACAACAAAGCAAATACCCATTATAAGTGATTCTATGGGACTTGCTGCTGTTTTACTTTCTAGTTTAAAACGAAAATATAATGTTACTATAACATAAATACTGATAATAATATCAGACGTTAAAGCATTGATACGTATACGTTTCATGTTGTTTTACTTTAATTAAACATAGTTTCTTTTTGCACACAAAACCAATGTTTAACTAAGTGAAACTGCTAAGCTAAAAGCTCATTAATTTCTGAAACTATTTTTTTTACAGAAAACGGCTTTGTTAAATATTTATCTGCTCCAAGTTTTAAGCCTTTTTCTATATCTGAAGCTTTATTCTTTGCTGTTAAAAACACCACTTTGGTATCTTTTAACTGATTATTTTCTTTAATCAACTTAAGTGTTTGATAACCATCAACTTTAGGCATCATAACATCTAACATAATTACGTCTGGAGTTACACTATGCAAAATTTCTAAAGCCTCACTTCCATCTCTTGCAATATACACTTCAAAATCGTGTTTTTTAAAGGTGTACTCTAACGTCATTACAATATTTGGTTCGTCATCGACGATAACAATTTTCTTCATTCTTCAAACACGTTGACAATTTACTTAAAAGGCAGCTTAAAACCAAAGGTTGCGCCACTTTTTTCATTGTTTTTAACCCAGATATTTCCGTTGTGATTTTCTACAATTTGCTTGCAAATTGCCAATCCCAAACCACTCCCTTCTGGTTTTTGGATATTTTGATTTTTTGACTGATAAAATTTATCAAAAATGAAAGGCAAATCTTGCTTTGGAACTCCTTTCCCATTATCCTTTATACTTACTTCCAAATATCCTAAATCAAATTTATAATCTACTATAATTTTACCTTTTTTAACATCACAAAATTTAATAGCATTTGATATTAGATTGGTTAACACCTGTACTATTCGATCTTCATCATACTCTGCTTTAAGATCACTTTGATTTGAATTTATGATTTCAACTTGTTTTTTATCAGCAATTTGCCTCAGGCTATCAATGGTTTTTTGTATAGTATTTTTAATGTTATACTTCTTTATATTTAATTGCGTACGTCCTTTTGATAATTTTTCGAAATCTAAAATATTATGAATCAACCTAGAAAGCCTATCACTATCTTGAAGCATGTTTTTTAGAAATTGTGTTTTTATTTCTAAAGGCATATCGTCATCATCGTCCATTAATAATTCTGTTGTTGCTCTAATACCAGTAATAGGTGTTTTAAGCTCATGCGCAACCGTATCTAGAAATTCATCCTTTTGCTTGTCTTTTTCTATCAACTCTTCATTAGCATCTTTTAATTGATTTGTAAGCTTTGTTAACTCATTAGATTTTTCTCTTAGCAGCTTATTTCTAGCTATCGTCTCCTTAGACTCTTCGAGTATTTTTAAAACTTCTACCAAACTCACCTCATCTTCCTTTACTACACTGGCTATCAATATTTTTGCAGAAGCACTACCTATACTTCCTGTAAGCAATTTTTCTGAAAAATTAATCAATCTTGCATCTGCCATTTGTGTATCTAATGGCAGATCATATTTTCTGAAAAACAAATTTAGAGCACGCTCTGTTCTAGTATCTCCTAAAAATTTAACCAATACTTTCTTAATATCTGCCACATAAGCTTCTCCTTTCCATACCAAAGCTCCATCCTGTAAATCGGTGTAGTTTTTACTATCAACATACATTTCTGCATAGTTACGCTCTCTATAATTTCCTTTTTTAATCACAGAAAATGTCATGTAGCAAAACAAATTAACCAGTAAACTCCAAAAAAACGCGTGTGCTGGCGGACTTAAGAAATCTATTCCGAATAAAGCATGAGGTTTTAGAGCTTCAATACCTGCAAGGCCATACTGTACCAAATCATCAGAACCGTTTAAGGCATGTAGAGAAAAAGGCAAAATCAATGTATAAAATACAACTGCAATACCTGCGACTATTCCAATTATGGTTGCGTTTGAGGAGCCTCTATTCCAAAATAAACCAATAAAAAAAGAAGGGGCTAATTGAGATATAATCACAAAAGCCATTAGTCCAATTGAATACAAGGATAATTCAAAAGAAAAGTTCACATAAAATGAATAAGCACTAATTATTATTAAGAAAATTGAAATACGCCTTATGTTCTTTATGTATTTTGCATTTCTTTCTGGATGACTTTTTATAAAATAATCTAAAAATCCATAAGGTATAACTAGGTTATTACTAACCATTGTGGATAACGCCAATGTTGCAACTACAACCATTGAAATAACTGCTGAAAAACCACCTAAAAACACTAACACAGACAAAAAAGTATTGCCATTTTGCAATGGTAGTAACAATGCATAGTACTCAGCTTGAGCGGTATTACCTATCGTTAAATTCCCTGCCCACGCTATAAAAATTACAAAAATATTGAACAACAACAAATATAATGGGAACATCCAAATAGCATTTTTTATATGCTTCTCTCTGACATTTTCAACAACGGAAACCTGAAATTGTCTTGGTAATAAAAATATTGCCATAAAAGACAACATTATTGTATACAGCCAATTAAAACCACCTTCAAAACCATTAATTGCTGTTAATGACTCAAAATTTTCAGCCACAGACATTTTTGTATAAATATCCTCTGTACCATCAAATAAAACATAAGTTACATATATGCCAACAAACAAAAAGAAAACTAGTTTTAAAATAGATTCAAAAGCGACGGACATTACTATACCCTTATGTTTTTCTGAAGCATCTGTAGTTTGCGTTCCAAAAAAAGTAGCGAAAACTGCGAGCAACAATGCTATATAAAAGGTTGAATCATCATATACCGAAGTTGCAACATAACTAGTATCGTCCGATAAAATTTGAAATGTCTCTGAAACAGCTTTAAGCTGCAAAGAAATATAAGGTACAATTGCTAAAAGACATACAATGGTTACCAATGCTCCTAAAAACCTATGATTACCATATCGTAACGAAATAAAATCTGCTATAGAACTAATTTTATGTTGTTTAGAAATCCTTACAATCTTTCTCAATAACACAATCCAAAGGGGTGCTGCAATTACTGGTCCTAAATATATAGGCAGGAAATTAACCCCAGAATTGGCTGCAATACCAATACTACCATAATACGTCCAGGCTGTACAATATACAGCCAGAGACAATGTGTAAACCACAGAATTATTTACCCATTTACTTTTTGAATTTTTCTCTGCAACATAGGCAATAAAAAATAGCGCAGCTAAATAGGTTACTATAATTATAAATAAAACGTAATTACTCATAATGACGTTTTAAAACAATATAAGACACAAGTATAATTACTAACCAAATTGAAAAAATCGAAAAATAAAATGCAGGAATACCAAACACATGCCCATCATGATTAAATATTAATAAAAATGGAACATTTAATATGGCTAAAGCTGTAATTGAAAGTATAACTAACTTCTGTTCGTGTCTTTTTTTCATAGATAACTAAAATACAAAAAACAGCGTTGCAAATGCAACACTGTTTTTCTAACTAATAAAACTTTGTCAATTAATGACTATGCGCTTCACCTGCGCCAGAAGGAATTCTGATGTTTTCTACAATTTCTTGCACGTGCTGTGGTGGTGGTGCTGTCATACGAGAGACCACAACAGATATTACAACATTTACAAGCATCGCAATGGTACCAAAGCCTTCTGGAGAAGTACCGAACCACCATTCGCTTGCTGGTCTTGGATCAAATGTTCCAATTAATCCTGTTTTATATCTTATCATGTAAAACAACATTAAAGAAATACCAACAACCATACCTGCTATAGCACCTTGTTTATTCATACGCTTATCAAAAATTCCCAATATAATTGCTGGGAAGAATGAAGCAGCAGCCAATCCAAAGGCTAGAGCGACGACCGCGGCGACAAAACCTGGGGGTTTAATACCTGCCAGACCAGCTATTACAACTGCAAATACAATAGATATTCTTGCCCACATCAGCTCACCTTTATCTGAAATATCTGGTTTGATTTGTTTCTTTATCAAATCATGAGATATTGATGTAGAGATTACTAGCAACAAACCAGCCGCTGTAGATAATGCCGCAGCTAATCCACCAGCTGCAACTAGAGCAATTACCCAATTAGGAAGTTTAGCAATTTCAGGGTTTGCCAATACCATTATATCTCTATCTACATAAAGCTCATTTGTATCAGTATTAGCATTTGAAACCAATCGCTCACCATGTGCTCCTCTTGCACTTGAATCATTCGCCTCACCCGTATATACAGGTTTTCCATCTAAAGCATTTCCAGCAACATACTGAATTTTTCCATCGCCATTTTTATCTGACCAAGCAATTAAACCTGTATCCTCCCAATTCTTAAACCAGTCTGGAACCTGAGTATATTCAGTATTACTTACTGTTTCGATTAAGTTTGTTCTTGCAAATACTGCAATTGCAGGAGCTGTTGTATAAAGAATAGCAATAAATAATAATGCTAGACCTGCCGACTTACGTGCATCTTTTACCTTAGGTACTGTAAAGAAACGCACAATTACGTGTGGTAAACCAGCAGTACCAACCATAAGAGCTAGTGTAATCGCAAAAACGTCCCAAGTCGATTTTGTTCCACTTGTATATTCTTTAAATCCTAGTTTTGTATGCAGTTGATCAAGATGTTCTAACAGAGGTGTTCCATTTTCAATCTCACCTCCCATTCCTATTTGCGGAATAATATTTCCTGTCATCTGCATAGAAATGAAGAATGCAGGTACCATAAATGCAAAGATTAAAACACAATATTGTGCCACTTGCGTATAGGTAATTCCCTTCATTCCTCCTAAAAATGCAAATACAAGTACAATGGCCATACCAATAACAACACCTATGTTTATATCAACTTGTAAGAATTGAGAAAATACAACTCCTACTCCACGCATTTGACCTGCCACATAAGTAAATGACACCAATAATGCACATATTACAGCTACAGTTCTTGCCGTGTTAGAGTAATATCTGTCTCCAATAAAATCTGGCACAGTAAATTTCCCAAACTTCCTCAAGTAAGGTGCCAGCAGTAAGGCCAGTAACACATAGCCACCTGTCCAACCCATAAGGTAAACGGATCCATCATAGCCTGTAAATGAAATAATACCAGCCATTGAGATAAATGATGCAGCTGACATCCAGTCTGCTGCTGTCGCCATACCATTTGCAAGTGGCGAAACGCCACCACCAGCAACATAAAATTCTTTTGTTGAGCCTGCTCTGGCCCAAATTGCAATTCCGAAATATAGTGCGAACGTAACGCCTACTAATATCCATGTCCAAGTTTGTACACTCATAATTTTAATTTTTTGGTTATTAGTTAAGACTATTCGTCGTAACCATATTTTTTATCTAGTTTATTCATTATTCTAACGTATACGAATATTAGAATCACGAATACGTATATAGAGCCTTGCTGAGCAAACCAGAAACCTAGTTTAAACCCACCAAGCCTTATTTCATTTAAAGCATCTTTAAAAAGAATACCACAACCATAGGAAACAATGAACCAGATGATTAGAAGTATTGAAAGGTATTTTACATTTTCCTTCCAATACGCAGATGCATTTTTTTGTTTTTCTGACATAATTGATTTGTTTATTTAGTTATAGTTAAATCAGGCTTTTATAAAAAGATCATAGCCTGAACAGTAAAGACTCCTGTCGCATCACCATCACCAACTTTGTCATTGGTATAATCGAAGCTTAGCTTTGAATGATGACCTGTAAAAAAGATGTTGGCTCCTAGTTTAAACTGATTAGCATTATCATCAATAGCATCAATACTTCTTGTAGAGTATGCTACATAAGGTTGAAATCTAGTTTTAGTTTTATCTCCTGGAAGGACATAACCAACATGACCGTAAATCATATTACCTGTTGCATAAGGACCTAAGAAAAAATCCTCACCATAATCATTATTCTGATAAGTTGCATAAGCTGTGATTGCCGAACCGTTATCTCCTATTGGTGCATCATAGAAAGCATCTGCCGCAAATAACAGAACATCATCACCTTCACCATTTGGCAATACAACACCACTTGGATGACTAAAGAAACCAGCACCAATATTGAATACTTTTTTACTACCCATATACGTACCGACTTTGTACGGTAAAGCATTAGATTCTTGATCTAGTAAATTAACATCTACATAACCTTGAATTACTTTTCCTGCTTCGTCTGAACCTAATACTTCTCTACCTCTATATACAGTTGCAGTACCAACATCTCTAGGTGTACCATCATTATCCAAGGTATTTCTATTAGCTTCGTTTAATGCAAAACGGTATTGAACCTTCCCTAATTTACCTTTTACATAAACACCTATGTGACGTGCAAACTGATCTGAAAGACCAATTGTAGACCAAGATGATCTATTATTGTCTAGAGTTAACATGTTTAAGGTACTTTGGTTGTTAAGACGAGAAATCCCGTTCCAATAATGAAGTCCAGCACCAACATAGAAGTCTTTTGCTACTTTATATTCTCCCCAAAAATCATGAAAGAAAAGTTGTGTAGCATCGGCATTAGATCCCTGACTTCCTAAAGGTGACGTGTTGTTACCATTTAAACTGTTAAGTCCGAAATGAGTAACAAGTGAAAATTTGTCACTAAATTTAATCCAGCTTAGTATCCTAGCTCTTCTTACGCTCAGTGAAAGTTTTTCAGTGCCATCTGGTGCATCACCATTGTATTGTGCCCAGAATTGGCCCCAAGAAATGAATCTCATGTACTTGGTACCATCGTCGTTAAAATTAATCCTGTAGCCCTTCCCGTAACCCATTTCAGGTTCTGTTTGAGAAAACCCAGAAAAAAAACATAGTGAAAGAACCACTATGATACAATTAAGTTTTTTCATAAAGATTAGTTGTTTAGTTAGTTAAACATTGATTTTGTGTGCACCACTAAACTCTAAAAAACAATCTCTAAAAAAAAAGTTAATATATTTTTTTGCTAATTATATATATTTAATCTCTAAAACGCTCCCATTTTATAAGCATAAATTTATCACCTAATTCAGTTACTAATGCACCTGCTCCTGATAAATTTTTTGAATTTGAAAAGAATGCAGCTAGCTCCTGCGCGTTGAGAATTTTATAAGTAGGATGATACTTTGAATTGTATGGTCGCTTAATATTGTATTTCTTAACCCAGTTCATAATGCTAACGTGTGAGATTCCCAATATACGCTCAATCTCACGATACGTTAATCCCTCTAAATATAACTGTAGTGCTTTATTAACGTAATAGTCATCTATTTTTTTACCTAACTTATTTACAGTAAAATAATAGTTACATGATTTACACCTATAACGTTGCCTATCATTAACAATTCCACTTTTTACATAGCTATCAGAACCACAATTTGGACAAAGATCAATTTTCATATATATTAATTTAGCATAAATATATCAATTTAGCAATATAAATACAATTTAAAATCATTTTTTTTAACAATTATGAATTATGACTATTAATATTTTAAGGAATCTACATCTTTTCTAACCAATAATTACACATATAACAAAACCCTGAAAAATAGATTTTTCAGGGTTTGTTTTAAATATTGATATTTGTTTTTAGCTAGACTTTGGATTAAAATAAGAATCCTCTTCTTCAGTTAAAATTCTGGAATGAATAATAAAACGTAATCCTAATGGGATTTCTAACGAGAAACTGGCGCCTCTCCCTTCTGTTGTATCTATCGTAAGATGTGTATGCTTCCAATACTCGAATTGATCTTGGTTCATATAAAATGGAACTCCTTCGACCTCTCCAAGAAAAATATCACTCTCATCCAAGTACATATCATCCTTTTCAAAAATCATGGGTGCTGAACCATCACAACAACCTCCACTTTGATGAAAAATTAACTCACCATGCTTTTCTTTTAATTGTCTGACAATTTTTTTTGCTTTCTCTGTAATCTCTACGCGTTTCATAACATGAAAATATTAAAAAAGGCTGAATCCCTAACTATTCAGCCCTTTAGAAGCTATTAATCAAATGTTTCTAAAAGAAACCTAACTTATTTTTGTCGTAAGAAATTAGCATATTCTTAGTTTGTCGGTAGTGGCTTAACATCATCACATGATTCTCTCTACCAAATCCAGATTTTTTATAACCACCAAATGGTGCGTGAGCTGGATATGCATGATAACAATTCACCCAAACGCGGCCGGCTTTTATAGCTCGTGGAATTTGATACAACTGATGTGCATCTCGCGTCCAAACACCTGCTCCTAATCCATAAAGTGTGTCGTTAGCAATTTCCAGAGCTTCAGCTTCGTCTTTAAACTTAGTTACGCAAACTACAGGCCCGAAAATCTCTTCTTGGAATACTCGCATTTTGTTATGACCTTCTAAAATTGTTGGCTGAATAAAGAATCCGTTCGCCAAGTCTCCATCTTTATTAGCATCGCCTCCACAAAGCACTTTAGCTCCTTCATCCATACCTATTTTAATGTAAGACTGGATTTTTTCGTATTGGTCATTAGAGGCTTGTGCTCCAACCATACAGCTCGAATCATAAGGGCTAGTCTGTACAATTGCTTTTGTACGTTCAATAACGCGCTCCATAAACTTATCGTAGATATCTTCTTGTACTAAAATACGAGAAGGGCACGTACATACTTCACCTTGATTGAATGCAAACAACACTGCACCTTCTATAGCTTTGTCTAAGAATGCGTCGTCTTCATCCATAACAGAATTGAAGAAAATATTTGGCGACTTACCACCCAATTCCATAGTAACAGGATTTAGGTTCTTTGACGCATATTGCATAATTAATTGTCCTGTAGTCGTTTCCCCTGTAAAGGCAACTTTATCTACACGAGAACTCGACGCTAAAGGCTTTCCTGCTTCTGGTCCAAATCCATGAACTACATTAATGACTCCTGGAGGAAAAACATCTGCTATTTTTTCCATTAATAAAGTTGCCGAAGATGGTGTTTGTTCTGCTGGCTTTAATACAACACAGTTACCTGTTGCTAATGCTGGTGGCAATTTCCAAGACAACATCAATAAAGGGAAGTTCCAAGGAATGATTTGCCCAACCACACCAAGTGGCTCTTTAATATTCATCGATAAGGTATTAGCATCTAATTCTGTAGCACTACCTTCTTCTGATCTTATACAAGACGCAAAGTATCTCCAATGATCTACACATAACGGAATGTCAGCATTTAATGTTTCTCTAATCGGCTTACCATTATCACATGTTTCAACCAAAGCAAATTCTTCAAGGTTTGCCTCAATAATATCCGCTACTTTATTAAGTAGGTTTGCACGTTCTGTTGCCGAAGTATTTCCCCAAGATTCTTTTGCAGCATTAGCAGCATCTAGCGCTAACTCTACATCTTCCTTTTGGGATCTTGGGTATTTTGCAATTAGTGATTTGTCAATTGGTGATGTATTTTCAAAATACTCACCTCCTATTGGTGCGACAAACTTACCATTGATAAAATTGTCATAGGATGCTTTAAATTGTGGTTTAGAATAACTCATCTTAAATTTAGATTATTTATTAGTTCTTGATTTTTTTAGTCAAAAAATTGACTATTTTTTACTTTTTGCTAAGTTATTTTGCCATATTCTAAAATAATTGAACATATTTATCATATTTTTGAACATATCTCTTATTAAGACTTTTTAGCATTTAAATTTTGTATTATTGAGTATGACATCTTTATTAAATCAACATAGAAGAAACAGAAAACTCACCACTTTGGTTGAGAACAGAACCACTTATAATGCTGAGTATGCCGAGTTAAACATCTATGAAACACATGCTTATGCTGAAAAAGTGTCCTTAACTTTTGGGTTTCCTATTATTGCAAGTATGCTAACTGGTAAGAAAATAATGCATATTGACGGTTTTGAAGCTTTTGATTTTTTTCCAGGTGAATCTGTTGTAATGCCTACTAATAAAGAAATGGTTATTGATTTTCCTCTTGCTACAGAGGAAAAACCAACACAATGCTTAGCCTTAGGAATTGATGCTTTTAAGATTGAAGAAGTTGTTCAAAAATTCAATCAAAATGTAGCTATTGAAAACGAAAACAATAATTGGGATTTAGACAATACTGCATCACATCTTATTAATAATGTAGATGTTAACCACCTTATTGAACGCCTAACTTATACGTTTACAAATAACAATAAGTCTAAAGATGTCTTATTAGATTTAATGATTCAGGAATTGATTGTGAGATTACTTCAAACCAAAGCAAAATCATTAATAATTAATGACACCAACAATATTTTTAACGACACACGCATTGGCACAGTCATAAAATTTATTAAAGACAATCTTACCAATAAAGACATTACTGTAGATCAGTTAGCGAAGAAGGCTTATATGAGCACCTCACACTTTCATAAGCAATTTAAAAACACGCTTGGAGTGTCTCCTATTGACTATATCAATTCTGAGAAAATTAAATTCGCAAAGAAATTGATTAAAGAATCTAAAGATGTGAGAATGTCTGAAATCGCTTTTAAGTCTGGATTTAATAATACGAGCTACTTCAACAGGCAGTTTAAAAAAATGGAAATGATGACTCCTGCTCAATTTAAGTCCTCCATTACCGATTCTTAGACTTCTTTAAACTCGCAAAGTAGCGTTTAGATTCCTTCAGTACTTTTGGTGCTAATAGAATTGTGGCAATCATTGTGGGAAATGCCATAAACGCAAACACACCATCTATAAAGTTAATCATGGCCTTAAAAGGCGTTGTTGCAGCAACAATAATGCTCAGAATATAGAAATAGTTATAATAGTGCTTTTTATCCGCTCCAATTAAAAATGATAGACATTTGGTACCATAATACGAATAGCTAAACAAAGACGACACACTAAAGAAAAACACACAAATCATCAGTAAATACTGACCGTATGGTAAGGCTTGCTCGAAGGCAGAAGCGGTTAAACTCACTCCATTATCTGTTGTGGTTTGCCAAACACCTGTTACCAAAATCGCTAAAGCTGTGAGCGTACACACAATTAATGTGTCTATTACAGGACCAAGCATTGCGACTAAACCTTCTCTAACAGGCTCGCCAGTTTTTGCTGCGCCATGTGCCATTGGTGCTGTACCTAAACCTGCTTCGTTAGAAAATGCTCCTCGTTTAATACCATGCAAAATCAACGCTCCCAGAACACCACCTAAAAAAGGCTTGTCTTTAGGAAAATAATCCGCAGCAAAGGCATCTGTAACAATCAAGGATAAATATTTTGGCACTTCTTCTACATAAACACCTAAAATTACCAACACTAACACAAAATACAACACTACCATAACTGGCACCATTTTAGACGCCCAACGACTAATACGTTGTATACCTCCAAGAATTACAAAACTTGTTACGATAACCAAAACAATAGCAATAATAAGATTACTACCAAAAGACACCTCTACTCCGTTAGGTCTTAATATAATATCATTTATAGCTTGTTTTAGCTGATTAACATTCACCACAGGTAATGCTCCCAACATACCAAAAACACTAAACAAAATCGCTAAGAATTTCCAGTTTTTGCCAAGGCCTTCAGTAATAAAATACATTGGTCCACCTTGTATATCACCATTACTGTCTTTACCTCTGTATAAAATAGCCAACGTAGATGTAAAATATTTGGTACTCATGCCCACAATAGCACTTACCCACATCCAGAACATAGCGCCAGGTCCACCAACCGAAATCCCTAAAGCTACTACTGCTATGTTACCCATGCCAATAGTTGAAGATAACGCTATTGTTAAGGCTTTAAAATGTGAAATTTCACCAGCATCATCTGGATTGTCATATTTACCTCTCAGCACATTTATAGCATGTCCTAAATACCGAAATGGCAAAAACTGAGAACGTATTAATAAGTACAATCCTCCACCAACTAATAAAATAAGTAATGGTAAACCCCAAGCAAAGGATGAAAAGGCTGCTGTAAAATCTTCTAAAACTTTCATAAGGTTAAAAATAATGAATCCTGAGCAGTGTTAATAATATATGGATAGTAATACTTGTAAGATCTTAATATTCAAAAATTAAAGTCTAAATTCGCTAACCTATCAAAACCTAATGGATACTATTTCTGTAATCTTACAGCGAAAAATCAAACAGCTATTTTTGATAATTAAATAATGTTCTAAATGAAAAAGCTATTAAAAAACATTTCTCACAAAACCATATTCTGGTTCTACTCTATTACAAGCTTGTATAGTATTTTGTGGAACTATCTATTTAGACCAACAATCATCGATGGTGATAGCTATATTAATCATTTATTTAATGTTTTTAATATTTTCGATCTTAATCTTTATGCGGCAGTACATTTTTTAAGAAATATAAGACTCATCAGCTTTGACCTTTATGCCGATGCATATATTAAAATAGAAATCATCTTTCCGCTTTTAATACTAACAGCATCTTTAATTTTTTACTACAGTAAATTCAAAGACTCTAGATTATTACGTTACCTGTTATCTATAGCCTCAATACTAATGGTTTTAGGTTTTTTTACTGGCTTTGCGCATCGCATTTTTATGTTCGATAAGTTTCCATTATCCAGCTGGCTAATTTTTCTTATTTATAAAGTCATAGCTGTCTTAGTACTTATATTTCATTACACTGTAATAACTAAATTAAATACAGAAGACGAACTTATTTACACATTGAATCTTAAAAAAGAAGAGACTCTGGTTTTAGCAAGTCGTGGGCAACGTTTTATGAACTATCTCATAGATTGTTTTCCAAGACTCATAGTTGCTTTTCTCATATTTTCCTTTCTAATGTCTCTTACCAGATTAGGTGTTTTAGATGGAAATTTAGATGGCCCTGTAGACGAGTACCTTTTCCGTTATATAGTGCTTGTAATAGGTATAATTCTGGTTTACTTTACTACAGAGCATCTATTTTTAAGAAGTCCTGCTAAGTTTCTTACCAATACGCGCGCAGTTGTAAGAGAAGGACACAACAAAACCTATAGTATGTTTAAGCGTACTATGACGAGGGCAATTCCTTTATTAGATGCGTTATCTTTTGCTTTCTCAGAAAACGGCGTTGGATTTCATGATGAGTGGTCTGAGACCATGGTTGTAAAAAACAAATCCAAAGGCATGGCATATGGTTGGTACTTTCTCATTTTTCCATTAGTCATGTTTTTACCCTTTGCACCAGCTATTATAAAATCTGAAATAGATAAAATGAAATACAGAGACATTAACTCTATTTATCAAGAAAACAGAAAAAACAAATCCTTAGAAAATAAAAATCTGGACTATTTTTTTAAGGGTGAACTTTTTGAAATAGATGACTACACGCCTGCCTCTAAAAAGTACATATATATGGTTGACAGCACCAAAACTGATAAAATTTATGCCACACGTTTAATCCTAAAAAAAGAAGAAACAGATTTTAATGACACCTATTCCTTAATGGATTTTAAAAGAGACTATGATGAAGAGCTTCTAAAAGTTGTTTTTAATAAGAATAACCTAAAACACCCATTAAAGCTGCTCAAACCTAAATATACCTATGTAATTGATGTGTATCTACGAAAAAACTCTTGGAGTTATAGTGGTTTAGGAGAGAAAGTTAATAGTTATAATTTAGAAATTGAAACCAATACATACGCCAGCACTTTAATAGCATTTAAGAATATTGAAGGCAAGCTAGCATTAACAAAAGGATCTTCTTCAGTTAGAGGTGTTAATCTAACAATTAATACCGAAAAAGAAGATATAGAAAACAAAGAATACATTGTTGAAGTGAAACTACAAAACCGAACATCCCTTAAGACTACAACATACCAAATAAAGTTTACCAAGTATGGTGTATTAGACTTTTATGAGGTAAAATAGTTGGTTAATTAGTGATAAGATTAGTGTTTAAAGTGTTGATTTTCAAAAATTAAAAAATTAACTTCGCTTATCATCCATGAAGTCTATGATTAACTGACCTTATCTAACCGTTACCCAACATTTGAACACAAAAATTAAACACTAGATAAAACCTATGAGTTGGGAAAGAGACAAAGACATAATTACACAAAGATATTTTCAAGCAATTAATGTAAACAACATTGAATTATTTGGAATAATTAAAGAAAACTTATCGGAATTACAATCAATTTTACCCTTAATCGAATTTGTTATTTCTCGTTTGGAATCAGTTACGACATTGGCAGTCGATAATCGGATTTGGGACGCTGAAATTATATTAAGATCCGCTCTTGAGACATTTACAAAATTTCTATTTATAACAACCGCAGATAAAGAAGAACAAACTATTCGAATAAATGAATATTGGAATTCTTTGGCTGAAATAAATTCGATTAAGCAATCAGCACAAGCAAAAAGAAATTTAGAACATTTAGGAGATAGTAAAATTCACAGATTAGCATATTTACCAATGATTTTACCAGCTGATGAAGAAGCTGAATTGCGTGAAAAATGGACGAAATCGGAAAGACAAAAAGTTGAACAAAAATGGTCATTTACTGAAATGATTTTTTCCATTTCAAAAAGCTATCGAGGAAAACCTTTTGAAATGATTGTGGCATTGACTCATAGTTATAGAATGAGTAGCCACGTTATGCACGGAGACGAAACTGGAATTTCGATTATAAAAGAACGAGAAAGCCGTTCAAAAGAAGATTATGAAATAGCAATGAATGGTCACTTTTTGCGATTGTTAAGTGATAGTTTTATTTACTGTGCTTTTATAGCAATTGAAACAATGGACTTTTTAAATTTAAAAGAGAATAAAACATTCTTTTTAGAAAATCAGAAAAGTTTATATGATATCCAAGAGTTAATAAAGAAATATCAAGGAAAAGTGTTTGAAGATCCTGATTATGACAAATATAAAACGACCAAATAAGCAACGTTAAATAACAACAAGTAGATTTATTACACTTGAAATTCCTAATCGCAATTTCGAGCCTTTTTACTAAATTTATAGTTACGACGTAATGATACTCGCGTATAATTCCTTAACAAAACCATAGCCAAAACCGATAAGCGCAACTCCCAAAACCACCCAAGATGAAAATCCAAACATATCTAGGCATCATCCTTCTTGCTCTTTTAATATCCTGCAATGACAAACCCAAAGACACACTAACAATTAAAGAGCAACCTGTAAAAGATTACTCAGACTGGTACCAAGTAGAAACAGGTAAACCTAGTGCACTTGTATTTGCAAGCTATAAAACTACAATGCTAGCCAATGGTAAAGACCAATCTTTATTACGCATTAGCACAGTGGACAGCTTAGGCATGGAAATAAAAAATGCATCACTACCTTTTGAGATTAGTGTTAAAGGCGATGCTACTATCATTGATATTGATAGTACTGCTTTAGCGCCTGTATTAAAGTCGGATACGCTTACCGTTTGGAAATCTAACATTAGTAATGGTGTAAAAAAGTTATGGCTAAGAGCAGGCAACACGACAGACAGAATAACGGTTAAGGTCTCTACAGATAGCTTATGGCCAGCGTCTCATGAGATACACACCATTCCTGCCGATGTAAAATTGCTTACGCCTACAAAAGAACAAATCACGCAAGGTCCAAAGATTGAGCAAGAAATGTTGGGAGCAGACATTTCCTTTTTACCACAATTAGAAGCCAGAGGTATAAAATTTCATGATGATGGTTTAGAAAAAGATGCCATACAAATTTTAAAAGATCATGGTTTTAACTACATACGTTTGCGTGTTTTTGTAAATCCCGAAAATGAAGAAGGTTACTCGCCAGAAAAGGGCTTTTGCGGCCTAGATTACACCTTGCAAATGGCAAAGCGCATTAAGGCTTCAGGACTTCATCTTCTACTCGATTTTCATTATAGCGATACATGGGCAGATCCACAAAAACAGTTTAAACCACAGGCTTGGGAAGGCTTAGCGTTTAATGAGCTTACAAGCGCATTAAAGGATTATACCAAATTTGTCCTAACACAATTAAAAGCCCAAGGCACCATGCCAGATATGGTGCAAATTGGTAACGAAATTAATCATGGTATGGTGTGGCCAGAAGGTCATATTTCTAATTTAGACAATCTAGCTACATTATTAAAAGCAGGCACAGAAGCTGTTAAAGAAGTGGATTCCAATACTACTATAATGATGCATTTGGCTCTTGGTGGACAAAATGAGGAAACCATTTTTTGGTTTGATAATATGATAGCACGTGGTGTTGAGTTTGATATTATAGGACTCTCCTACTACCCGATTTGGCATTGCACCTTAGACGATCTTAACAGCAATATGCTAGACCTTATAGAGCGTTACAAAAAAGACGTTAATGTTGTTGAATATAGTGCTTTTAAAAAAGCGGTGAATGATATGGTATTTAACCTGCCAAACGACCGAGGAAATGGCACCTGCATTTGGGAGCCTCTAAACACCTGGAGCAAAATCTTTGATGACAACGGACAGCCGTTAAAAGAACTCTATTACTATGATAAGATTTATAAGGAGTTTATGGAATAAGGTGTTTTATTCTTTCATTTTTATAATAAAAGTCTAAATTCATGTTGTCTTACATGTTTATTTACAATACTTTAGGTCTTCTATAAATTTTACTCATTTAAACCTTAGAAAAATGAAAGCATTACTAAAATCCGTTATTATAATTTTTGTTTTTAGTTTTTCATTTCAACTATTGGCACAATCTAACTTAGATCTATATAGAGCTTCAGCTCCTGTTCGTGTGTATAATAATATCCAATTATTAACAAAACAAGACAAACTCTATACTATAGAAGATCAATTTGCTGAAATTGCCATAATGATTAAATTATATGTAGAACCTTTTCCTGACTTTTCATTTCAATCAACAACTACATCAAAATCTGTGAAATTTAGTAACTATAGAAACGATATTGTTGAATGTTTTAAAACCTTAGAACCCACTAGACAGGTAGAAGCTCTTGCCAGCATGCTTTACTTTGGTGAATTTATAGAGTATAAATCTGATTTGGATAATTTGATAAACCTAATTTCAGAAAAAAGTAAATATGACTATAAAAATGCCCTAGAGAAAGTTGTAACCATACAAGCAGCTGCTGGATTTTCAGAACTAGCTCAAAACCAAATGAACGCAATGGAAAGTTCTATTTCTGGAGCTAAAGCAGAAATGCACTTAGCAGTTACCCATGCTATCAATTCTAATTTTAAAATGGCTGAGCAGTATGCGCGTTCCTCATTTGAGAAAAGTAAAAATGACTTCTATAAATACGAACGAAATAGAACCTTTTTTCAGCTTTGTAGAAATTTAGGTGAGAAAAAGGAGGTTGAACTTGCAAAAGAACTTACACTATTGTTAACAGACAAATCTGATATCGCAGTTGCCTATGGGTTTATATCAAAAGGAGCTAATGACACGAGTTTAATGAAAGAAGCAATTAGCTTGGCTTCTAATTTAGATATTAACAATAAAAATTATTCCCTAAAAGAACTTGGTGTTTTGGCAGCACAGATGAAACAAAAAAATCTTGCTGTTGAATGTTATGACAAAATGAGTTTGGGCAATCTAAGGCAAAATGCCGTTCGTGTTTTGTGTGAAATTGCAAGAGTTTATAAAGACACAAGTTTTCTTGATAGGGCTTATCAGATAGCAAGGCAAATACCACCAAAAGTAAGTATTGCCAAATCAGACGCCGAAATTTGGATAGCTTTTACAGAAACATCAATTAATAGCGATGAGAATAAGCTAGCTACAGTTTTAGTAAAGCTTACCAAGCTAGAACCAAAATATCAAATTAAATTTGATATGACTTTAATCGGTATCCCTTCACAACGTTATCATTATAAAGATTCTGGTTACTAATAGCATACTAATTACAATATCAAAATGTAATTAAGTCACGATTTAAATACCAATATTCATAATTTTTATTTAGATTAACAATAAATAATGTCTTAAATTAAAGTATCCACAAAAAAAGATATAAAATTTTAAACATTTCATTATATATTGTAGGAAATTATAACTAACCAATCAAATTCTCTTTATTAACATGGCAAATGTTTTATGGTTACAAGGAGGTGCATGTAGTGGTAACACTATGTCATTTCTTAACGCTGAAGAACCGACTGTGGTTGAACTAATCACAGATTTTGGTCTAAACATCTTATGGCATCCTACCACAGGATTACAAATAGGAGACCAAGTTCAAGACTTATTAAAAGATATTATTGCTGGTAAAGTTCAAATGGACATTTTAGTTTACGAAGGTTCTTTAATTGAAGGCCCTAACGGAACTGGTTCTATGAACTTTTTTGCAGATCGTCCAATGAAAGACTGGATTAAAGAACTTTCTGAGGTTGCTGGATACGTAGTAGCTGTTGGCGACTGTGCAACTTGGGGAGGAATTCCTGCAGTTCCGCCAAACCCAAGCGAATCAACCGGTTTACAATTTCACAAAAAAGAAAAAGGAGGCTTCTTAGGTGCAAACTATGTATCTAAAGGAGGTTTACCTGTAATTAATATTCCTGGTTGCCCAGCGCATCCAGACTGGATTACTCAAATTCTTGTTGCAATTGCTGTAGGAAGAATTGGAGATGTAAAAATTGATGATTTCCACAGACCTAAAACTTTCTTTACAAATTTTGTACAAGATGGTTGTACCAATGTTACCAACTTTGCTCAAAAAGTAGATGGTAACTTCGGAAAAAGAGGTGGTTGTTTATTCTATGAAGTTGGCTGTAGAGGACCAATGACTAGAGCTAGTTGTAATAACATTCTATGGAACAGACAATCTAGTAAGACTCGTTCTAATCATCCTTGCTTAGGATGTACAGAACCAGGTTTCCCACATCATGACTTGAAAAAAGGAAGCGTGTTTAATACTATGAAATACTTAGGTGTTTTACCTAAAGAAGTTCCTACAGGAAGAACAAAATTAGCTTATTACATGGAAGCAGGTTTCCAAAAAGTGATGCCTAAAAACCATCGTATTATGGAGTCTTCTAAATAAACAATTAAATCTAAAGAAATGTCAGTTAAAGAATTAAATATATCACCTGTTGGTCGTGTAGAAGGCGATTTAGATGTAAAAGTTTATATCGACAACGGTAAAGTTACACGAGCACATACTCAAGCCGCTATGTTTAGAGGCTTTGAAAAAATTATGGAAGGTAAAGATCCGCAATCCGGACTTATCGTAACACCTCGTATTTGTGGTATCTGTGGTGGATCGCATTTATATTGCGCATCTTCTGCATTAGATACTGCTTGGGGAACAGAACTTACACCAAACGCTCTTTTATTAAGAGCAATTGGACAAGCTACAGAAACTATTCAAAGTATTCCAAGATGGTTCTACGCTATTTTTGCAACAGATTTAGCAAATAAAAAATACGCAGACAAACCACTTTATAAAGAAGTGGTAAAACGTTGGTCTGCTTATGTTGGAGAAACATTCCAAATAGGTTTAACCGCAAGTGGTTTACCTGTTCAGGTATACGCTTTATTTGGCGGACAGTGGCCTCACTCAAGTTACATGGTTCCTGGAGGAGTTATGTGTGCACCAACATTAAAAGATGTTACAAGAGCACACGCTATTATGGCACAATTTAAAAACGACTGGTTAGAGCCAGTTTGGTTAGGTTGTACTATTGAGCGTTATTTAGAAATTAAATCTTGGGATGATATGCTTGCTTGGTTAGAAGAAAGCGACTCTCATAAAAATAGTGACCTTGGTCTTTATATTAGAGCTGGATTAGAATTTGGCTTAGACGGTTTTGGAAAAGGCGTTGAAAAATTCCTAGCATTCGGTACATATCTACATAAAGACTTATACAATCATCCAACTATCGAAGGTCGTAATAAAGCTTTAATTAGTTCAAGCGGATTTTTTGATGGTGAAAATTGGCACGAATTTGATCACTTAAAAGTAAGTGAGCATGTCAAGCACTCTTGGTATAATGATCAAGAAGACGGTTTACATCCTTGGGACGAACCATTACCAACACCTGCAAAATCACAAACATTACACGATTCAGATTTTGACGGTCAATACTCATGGTCAAAAGCACCAAGATACGATGGTCATGCAGTAGAAGCAGGACCAATCGCGCGTTGTTTAATGAATGGTAATCCTAACAACTTAGACCATCAAATTAAAGATCCTTTCTTTATTGATGCCTACAGAAAATTAGGTGGAGCTAGTGTATTTACAAGAGTTTTAGCTCGTGTACACGAAGCGCCTAGATTATACAAATTAATAGACCAATGGTTATCTGAAATTGATTTGGATGGCGAATTCTATATCAAACCAGTTGAAAAAGATGGTAAAGGTTTCGGAGCAACAGAAGCCGCTCGTGGATCTTTAGCACACTGGGTAGAAATTAAAGATGGCGTCATTAAAAACTATCAAGTTATGGCACCAACCACTTGGAATGTTGGACCTAACGATGCCGAAGGTAATCCTGGACCAATTGAAGCTGCTTTAGTTGATACTGAAATTGAAGACCCATCAGATCCAGTTGAAGTTGGTATCGTAGCACGTTCCTTTGACTCGTGTTTAGTTTGTACTGTACACGCACACGATGAGAAAAGTGGTGTAGAGTTATCAAAATTCAAAATCTAGAATTTATAAATTATTGAATTTCAAACCTGTCAGATTTAATAATTTGGCAGGTTTTCATATTTTATATTCCTAAAAAATTTTAACTATGAAAACAGCTATCATGGGATTCGGCAATCCTGTTAGAAGTGATGATGCTATTGGTATTTATGTTATTGAAGAAATTCAAAAACATATAAAAGACACAGACAACATTAGTGTTTTTGATATGGGAACAGCTGCTTTTGAAGTGCTTTTCGGACTAAAAGGTCACAATAAAATCATCATTGTAGATGCCGTAATCAACACTAACGAGCCTAATGGTACACTTTTTAAAGTACCTGCGGAAGAAGTATTGCGCGCACCAGAAGAAGACCCAATGGTTTTTCTTCATGGAATGAAATGGGATCAAGCCCTATCCTATTCGAAAAAAATAATGCAAGACGAGTATCCTGAAGATATTACGGTATATTTAATTGCTGTAGAAAACACAAGATTAGAAGTAGAATTAAGCCAACCTGTTAAAGAAGCTGGTGATAAAGTAGTTAATCTTATTTTAAAAGAATTAGAAATTGCTGTAAACTAATGCTTCATCTTAAATCAGAACATCTATACATAAATCATCAACTTGTAGAACAAGTTTTTAGTAATGTTGAATATGTTTATGCAGCATATAACTCAGAACAAAAGCAATTATTAATCACACCAATTACAAGCCAATGGTTTGTAAAAATGAATAAAAAACCATCACAGTTCTTATTAAAATCTCGTAACTTAATTGGTGATAAAACCGTTGCTATTAGAGAGATTTTAATTGACAACGATTTACCAATTCACGATCGTGATTTAGATTATGAATTGATAGAAAAAACAGAACTTTTGAAGATAAAACTATGAGTGCCAATAAGGACAGTAAATGGTTGCTAGATGCGGAAGTACAAAGCAAAATCGAGTACGTAAAAGGCAGATGGCAAGTATCTTTAGTGTTTATAGACACCAAAGATCCAAACCATATTCTTGTTCAAACTATTGGTGATTACAGATCAAAAAGATTAGCAGAAATTGGTGCTATGTATATGCAGCAAAACGCAGCAAAAGACATTAGAGGCACTCAAAAAGTAAACAAAGATGATTACAATTTTAACAACAACTAATCATAAAAACGAAGCTGAAAAAGCCATAAAATCTGTAGACAGATTAGAAGAATTGGTTTCAATTTCAACAGAAAATACTAACGATTTAAACCTTTTGATTGTTGAAGATAACTGCATCACAAAACCATTAGATTGGTTTGATATGCAACCACCGTTTATACTTCCAAAAGTTGAATTTACCCAAAACAACTTACTCGCATTTGTATTTTATGCTCTAGGTAATCATCAAAAGGCGTTTGAATATTTAACGGAAGACACTAAAGTTTACAATAATATTTTAGCAGCAACCAACATTCAGTTTGGTTACGAGATTTCTGAAGATTTATATCAAAATATCAGCAACTCAAAACACAATTTATGTGTTGTTCATCAATATGGAAATTATGAAAATCGCTTTCAGCTTTCTGAATTAATGCAAGCTTACGAAGATGCAATACATTCAGCAGAAGACATCGAACTAAAAGCCTTTTCAGCTAAACATTACATCAATTTATTAATTGATATTCAACAGTACGACAAAGCTGAAAGTTTAGCAAAATCAATGCTAGAAAACTCACTTTTAGATGAAGCTGGAAATGCCTTAAAAGTTCAGTTGGCAACAGCTATGATGCAACAACTAAAAGTGCCTTTTAATACTGAAGCATTAAATCAAATTTCAAGTTTATTCGAGGAAACAATTTCGTTTTACGAAGCTAAAGACCTAAAAATTCAAGCTGGATTACTATTAATTGACGCTTCAGAAATTGCGAATTACAAAGAAGATTTCATCCTATCTAAAGATTACATCAACAAAGCCATTTTATACTTTAAAGAGGCTGATATTCCAGAATTTTTAGGTGAAGCTAGTCTGCGTAAAGCCACGTTATTATACACGTGGAGCAAAAATGGTCAACCACAATATTACAAAGCTGCCATTAATGCATATCAAGATACTTTAAAGGTGTTTAAACGCGATACGCATCCTGATAAATTTGCCGAAATCCATCATAATATGGCTTTGATTTATTCAGAAATTCCAGTATCGCCAGAAGAAAAACCAATGTGGACAGCCTTTTGCGCCTCGTCTTTTAAAGAAGCATTGGCGTATTTCACAAGAGAGCAATTTCCTTATGAATATGCGATGATTAGTCATAATTACGCAACTGCATTAATCAACTTTCCTGAAGCGAAATTGCATAGCAACTTTGACAAAGCCAACGGATTGTTTAATGAAGCTTTAAGTGTAAGAACTGCTGAAAATTTTCCGTTTGAACGAGCTTCAACATTAATCAATCAAGTCGAATTATATTGGTTGTTAAATAACGAAAATAGCGAAGACGAAATCGAAAAAATAAACCAAATGAAAAGCAAATTAGACGAAGTTAAACAGCTAACAACTGATACTTCAATGTTAGAAAAAGTTGCCTTTCATGAAGAAAAAATAGAATCTCTAAAATCCGTTTTATAATGCACGAAACATCCATAGTAAACAGCATTATGAAAACTCTTGAAATGGAGTTTGAGCAAGAAAAACTAAACAAGATGAAAGCCATCCATCTTAAAGTTGGCATTTTATCTAATATAGAACCAAGATTGTTGCACAATGCCTACAGCGCTTATCATTTAACGCATCCAGAATACAGTAATGTTGGCTTGCATATTGAGTCTGTAGACATTAAAATTAAATGCGACGTTTGCAATCACGTAACCGAAGTTAAAAACTATCGGTTTATTTGCGAAAATTGCGAACGACCTAGCAAAAACCTCATTCAAGGAGAAGAAATGTTAATCCATAAAGTAGAATTTGAAGACTAAAAAGTTATGAGCATAGAAAAATCAACAAAAGCAGCTCGCGGAACCGTACAATGCGAGAATACAAATCTTAACTTATTAAAAGCTAACGATTTTGTGGCAGATATTATTAAAAAGGAAATGGCTAAACACAAAACGCTTTTAGTCAATATTACCTCTTCTGCTGGTAGCGGAAAAACCACCTTAATGCAAAAAACTGCCGAAAAACTTAAAGACAAAATCAAAATTGCGGTAATGGTTGGCGATCTTGAAACCGAGCGTGATGCAGAACGCATTAGACAAACAGGTATTCACGCTTTACAAATTGTAACTGGCGGCATTTGCCACTTGGAAGCTCAAATGATTCATCAAGTTTTAGATCAATTTGATTTAGAAAACACAGACCTTTTATTTATAGAAAATGTAGGTAACTTGGTTTGTCCTGCGTCATTTGATTTAGGTGAAGATTACCGCGTTACGCTTATGGCTACTACCGAAGGCGATGACAAACCAAAAAAATATCCACGTATGTTTTTAACTAGTGATATGATGCTGGTTTCAAAAGCAGATTTATTACCGTATTTACCATTTTCTGTAGAAGCTGTAACTAAAGATGCACGTGAGGTTAATCACGAGTTGGAAGTCATTCAAATTTCGTCTTTAACTGAAGAAGGTATTGATACTTGGTGCGATTGGTTGTTAGAAAAAGTGAAGCAAAAAAAAGAAGCTTAAACCTTGTCTAAAACCTTTAAAATACAAATTAATGGACGAGTCCAAGGTGTTGGATTTCGTCCTTTTGTTTTTAATCTTGCCCAAAAACTTGGGTTAAAAGGTTCGGTTAGCAACAACCAAAATGGCGTACTTATTTTTATTAATTCTGAAAGACATAATGCTGAAAATTTTTTAGATGAAATAAAAAATAATCATCCTAAAGTTGCTGTAATTACACAAACTTCAATTGAAGAAGTTACTTCTAAAACTTTTGAAAGTTTCAATATTATTTTAAATGAAACTGAAACTGAAATCAACATTCCACTTACACCAGATTTTGCTATTTGCGACAGTTGTAAAACCGAAGTTTTAGATACCAAAAACCGAAGGTACAATTATGCGTTTACGACCTGTACACAATGCGGTCCACGATATTCTATCACAAAAAAATATCCTTTTGAAAGGCATAACACAACCATTTCAAAATTTGAAATGTGTCCAGAGTGTTTAGAAGAATATAATAATCCGAAAGACAATAGATTTCATTCACAAACCAACAGTTGCGCAACTTGTGGTATTCAATTGGAATTTTTAGATAACAAGAATAATACTATTGAAAGTGAACAATTAAAAATTATTAAAACTGTTATCAATAAATTAGAGCAAGGTAATATCATTGCCATAAAAAACACGAACGGTTATTTACTGTGTTGCGACGCTACTAATATTGAAACCATAAACCAATTACGCCAACGTAAACAACGACCAAACAAACCGTTTGCAGTATTATATCCTAACATTGAAAATGTTGCAAATGAGTTTGTCTGCTCAACCCAAGAACTTGAAGCACTACAATCTAACATTGCGCCAATTGTCATTTTAAAAAACAGCAAAAACACAACCATTGCGACCAATGCAATTGCACCAAATTTAGATCAAACTGGTGTGATGTTGCCTTCTTCTGCGCTGTTGTATTTAATAAGTCAAAAATTTAATAAACCATTAGTTGCCACTAGCGGAAATATTCATAAGTCGCCGATTATTTCAGAAAATGATGAGGCTATTTCAAAACTAAATCAAGTGTATGATTTCATTTTAAATCATAATTTGGATATCGAATTTCCGCAAGACGATTCTGTTGTTCGATTTGCTAATAACAAGCAACTTATTTTACGTCGCTCTCGCGGAATGGCACCAAGTTTTTTAGACATCAACACAACTTTTGAAACACCTATTCTGGCAATGGGCGCACATTTAAAAAGCACATTCACACTACTTCCAAACCAAAATTGTTACACATCGCAATACTTTGGCAACTTGGATAGTTTTGATGTTTTTGGTCGTTATCAAAACACCATCAACCAGTATTTAAGTGTTTTTAATACAATACCAAAAGTGATTTTAGTAGATGCGCATTCGCAATATCAAAGTTCTGTATTTGGTAATGATTTAGCTGAAAAATTCAATGCTGATATTTATAAAATTCAGCATCACAAAGCACATTTTGCAAGTGTTTTAGGTGAGCATAAATTGTTCGATTCAAAAGAAAAAATATTAGGTGTTGTTTGGGATGGCACTGGATTAGGTGACGATAATCAAATTTGGGGCGGCGAATTTTTCACCTATCAAAACAACAACATAAATCGCTTAACACATTTTGAGTATTTTGATTGGATAGCCAATGATAAAATGGCTAAAGAACCAAGATTAAGTTTATTTAGTTTGATAGAAGACAAAACTTCAATCAAAGACAAATTCACTGAAACCGAATTTAAAATTTACAACAAAACGCTTGAAAATAATACGCTAAAAACCTCATCTGTTGGTAGATTATTTGATGCGGTCTCAAGTCTTTTAAATCTTTGTGACAATAATACTTTTGAAGCCGAAGCTAGTATGCTTTTAGAACATTGTGCTTCAACCTATCCCAACAAAAATTATATCGATTTTTTAGAAGGTGAAACATCACTTTCATCAAAAAAAATAATAGAAAACATTCATTTTCATCTTAAAAACGGTGAAAAAACAAACAAATTAGCTGCTAGTTTCATTTATACGCTAGCGCTTTCAATCATAAAAATTTCAGAAAAAGAAAATATAAAAACCATTGCGTGTAGTGGTGGTGTTTTTCAGAATGCAGTTTTGGTAAAAATGCTATCAGAATTGATAGCCAAATCAAATGCTGTTATGAAAATAAATTGTAAATTGTCTACTAACGATGAGAATATCTCATTTGGGCAATTGATGTATTATCAACATTGTAAAAATTAAATTATGTGTTTAGCTGTACCTGGACAAATTAAAAGCATAGAAATGCAACACAACGACACCGTAAGAATGGCAAAAATTTCTTTTGGTGGCATTGTAAAAGAAGCGAGTTTAGAAATGTTACCAGATGCCAATATTGGCGATTATGTGTTGGTACACGTTGGTGTTGCGATTAGCAAAGTGAATGAAGAAGAAGCCCAAAAAACCTTTAAATATTTAGAGGAAATTGGTGAATTAGGTGAACTTGAAGACGTTGAAGATTACCTGCCAAAAAAGGAATAACTTATGAAGTATATGTCTGAATACCGAGATCCTGAATTAGCAAAACAGTATCTTGAAGAAATAAAAAACACAGTAACACAACCGTGGTCCATTATGGAAGTTTGTGGCGGACAAACGCACAGTTTGGTTAAAAACGGAATTATAGAAATGCTTCCAAAAGAAGTCACTATGATTCACGGACCTGGTTGTCCGGTTTGCGTAACACCATTACGATTAATCGACAAAGCAGTGCATTTGGCATTACAAGAGAATGTAATTTTATGCTCTTTTGGCGATATGTTGCGCGTTCCTGGTTCTAAAAAAAGTTTACTCGAAGCCAAAGCCGAAGGTGGTGATGTGCGTATTTTATATTCGCCTTTAGAAGCGGTAAAAATTGCAGAAGACAATCCTGATAAAGAAGTGGTGTTTTTTGCTGTTGGTTTTGAAACTACTGCACCAGCAAACGCTTTATCTGTTGTTCACGCGCATAGAAAAAACCTTAAGAATTATTCCATTTTAGCATCTCACGTTTTAGTACCACCAGCAATGAAAGCGGTAATTAACGATGAAGAAAGCAAAATTGATGGCTTTTTGGCTGCTGGACACGTTTGTACCATTATGGGAAACGCAGAATATCATCCACTTTCTGAAGAATTCAAAGTACCAATTGTCGTCACTGGTTTTGAGCCTTTAGATGTATTGCAAGGTATTTTAATGGTCATTCGTCAATTAGAACAACACAAAGCACAAGTTGAAAATCAATATTCTAGAATTGTTAAAGAAGAAGGAAATCCTAACGCTCAAAATATGATTTTTGAAGTCTTTGAAATTCAAAATCAAACGTGGCGTGGTATAGGTGAAATTCCTGAAAGCGGTTACGGTATCAAAGAAAAATATGCGCAATTTGATGCGATTAAAAAGTTCAACATTGATATTGAAGAAGCGCCTGAAAACCCAGAATGTATCTCTGGTCAAATAATGAAAGGCATCAAAAAACCTTTTGAATGTGCGCAATTTGGTAAAAAATGTAAACCTACAAATCCGCTTGGTGCGCCAATGGTAAGTAGCGAAGGTGCTTGCGCTGCCTATTACCATTTTTCAGGAATGGTAGAAGCCTAAATCAAACTAACTATGTCTCAATCAAAAAACCTAAAAATGCAACTGCAATGTCCTATGCCAAAGTTAGACTTTGATGTCATAACACTTGGTCACGGAAGTGGCGGCGTTTTAACCAATAAATTACTCGATAGTGGCGTTTTCGACATCTTACAAAACGACATTTTAAACGAGCGTCACGATGGTGCTTTTCTTAATTTAGAAGGAAAAACAGCCTTTTCTACAGATAGCTTTTTAGTAAGTCCAATCTTTTTTCCCGGTGGAAATATTGGCGAATTAGCCGTTAACGGAACGGTTAACGATTTGGCGATGTGTGGCGCAATCCCAAAATATTTATCCTTAAGTTTCATAATTGAAGAAGGCTTAAAAATGACCGAATTCTGGGAAATTTTAGTCTCTATAAAATTCGCTTGTAAAAAAGCTGGCGTACAAGTCGTAACTGGCGATACTAAAGTTGTTGAAAAAGGAAAAGGTGATAAAATTTTTATCAATACTTCTGGTATTGGTAACATTCATCCAAAAGCAAATATTAGCGCGAAAAACATAAAAGTTGGTGATAAAATTATCGTAAGTGGCAATGTCGCTTCCCATGGAATGGCAATAATGTCTGTTCGCGAAGGTTTAGAATTTGAATCTCAAATTGAAAGTGATACTACTAATCTTAATCATTCTATTTTAAATTTAATTGAAAAGTTTGGTGGTGATATCCATCTCGTAACCGATCCAACTCGTGGTGGCGTTGCAACGGTTTTAAATGAAATTGCTAAACAAGTTAATCTTGGAATCGATATTTTTCAAAGAGATATTCCTATTGAAACTCAAGTAGCAAGTGCTTGCGAATTGTTAGGTCTTGATCCTTTATATGTTGCTAACGAAGGTTTGTTTTTAAGCTTCGTTTCCGAAGACAAAGCAGACCAAATTTTAGCCGAATTACAACAAGATGAAAATGGTAAAAATGCTAAAATCATTGGTCAAGTTGTAGAGACACATACAAAAAAAGTCATTTTAGAAAGTGCTATTGGTGGCAAACGTGTGATTAGTATGTTACCTGGCGAACAACTTCCAAGAATTTGCTAAAATGGATTACAGCACTTTAGGTAATTGCGTGAAAAACGCATACACATTTAAAGGTTCTAAAACCAAGCCATTTTTAGCACCAAGAGGTGTTTTTGTGGCAAATAATATGTTATTTGTTTCAGATACTGGGCAAAACAGAGTTTTTATTTGGAACACCATTCCAACTACAGAATTTGCCGAACCTGATGTAATTTTAGGTCAAGAAGCGATTGAAGATTCTGGTCGCAATCAAAACGCCAATGTGTCTTCAAAAACCTTGCATTATCCATCTGGAATTTGGAGCGACGGAAAAAAATTAATTGTTTGTGATGCGTGGAATCATCGTGTGTTGATTTGGCACCAAATACCAACCCAAAATGCCCAACCAGCAGATGTGGTTTTAGGGCAACCAAATTTTGAAACCAACCAACCTAATGTTAAAGGTCAAGCCGCAAATCCAACGTCGCAAACCTTAAATTGGCCTTATGGCGTGTTTTCTGATGGCGAAAAACTTTGGATAGCAGATACAGGAAACAGACGTATTTTATTCTACAACGAGATTCCGAAAGACAATTTCGCGAAAGCAGATAATATTATCGGGAAACCAGATTTTGATACCAGAGATTATGAAAATCAGGATCCTATTTGGCCATATTCAGTTAAAATAAATGCTAACGGACAAATGGCTGTTGCCGATACACAATTTTACCGCGTTTTAGTTTGGAATAACTGGAAAGACGCGTTTAAAAACAGAGCAAATCTTATTATCGGACAAGATAATTTTGATGCTTGTGGTCAAAATCAATTTAGATTAGCACCAGAAGCTAACACTTTAAATTGGACCTACGATGCTTGTTTTTACAAAGACGGTTTATTGGTCAATGATACAGGAAACAGTCGTGTTTTAGGATTTAAAAACTTACCAAAAAAGAACAACGAAACTGCGGATTTTTTAATTGGAAGACCAGATTTTAATACAAGTAGCGAGTACAAAGGAAACTTAACAGGAACCCAAAGTGCAATTTATTGGCCTTTCTCAATTACTACGTTTGAAAATAAATTGTTTTTAGCCGATACAGGAAATCATCGTTTGGTCATTGCCAATTTACAGACTTAAATACAACCAGTAAAATCCAACGATTAAGGCAAATAATCCACCAGCAAGTCTAATCATTTTTAAGATTGAAAGATTGCCTTGACTTCCTTTGGTTAAGCTACCTAAAATAAAGGTATAAACACTCATTGAGACAACTGTTCCAATAGCAAAACCTATGACATATTGGACACTTTCAGTAGTACTTTCAAAACCTAAAGCTGGTAGTAATAATAAAAAATGAGCAACACCAGCCAAACCGTGTAAGATACCAATACTGAATGAAGACATTTGCTTCTTTTTTGTTTGTGTGGAATGCTTTCCGTTTTGGTGATTGGCTTCGTGCGTATGTAAATACACATCATCATCGTGAGTATGAATATGTGGTCTTTTACTAATGCGTTCTTTATAAAATAACTTATATAAAGACCATAAACCTATACCAATTAATACAATAGCAACTAGTTGTTCGCTGTGTTCCGAAATCATTTCAACAGGAATCGCTTCCTTAAAGGCTAAAAATAGTAAGCCAATAATTAGCATACCTAATAAATGACCAAATCCCCAAAAAAAGCCAATTTTCCAAACTTTAGACCTTGTTTCTAAAGCAATAGGTGTTACTGCTGCTAGATGATCTGGACCAGAAACAACGTGTAAAGCAGAAGCTATTATTCCTGCAATTAAAGGGATATCGGTTGACATAAAAGATTGGTTTAGCTGCTCTAAATATACATAAAAGGACCTATTAGATAAATCATTTCATTACTTAAAAGTAAGTATCTTTTCTCATCATTAAATTCTTAATAAATCTCTTAAATTCAAAACGCTTTAAACTTATATCTTAAAATCATTACCTTGCATAAAAGCAAATAAGTAAATGAGTAAATCCGACACCAGCCACCATGATGAGCGTATCGCAAATATGAGTTTTGCCTCTGTATATCCACATTACGTTACCAAAGTTGAAAAGAAAGGCAGGACCAAAGAAGAATTACACGAAGTGATTGAGTGGCTCACAGGTTATGATGAAAACAAACTTAACGACATCATTGAGCAGAAAACCAATTTTAAAGACTTTTTTGAAAATGCAAGCCTTAACGAAAATGCACACCTTATAAAAGGTGTAATTTGTGGCTATAGAGTTGAGGAAATAACTAACAACACCACACGTCAATGTAGATATCTGGATAAACTGGTAGACGAGTTGGCAAAGGGTAAAAAAATGGAAAAAATCTTACGTCAACCTTAAATTTCCATTTAAAAAATGCCAAAAACCTTATACCGCATTTATGTCGTAGAACTCTCTAAACGCGTGTTTACTGAAAATGCAAAATTCAGAAATGCTAATCCACAATACAATGGTGTGTTAGAGTGTTTATATGTTGGTATGACGAGTAAAAGTCCTAAAGAACGTTTTGAACAGCACAAAACAGGCTACAGGAATAAAAAAGGACATAAACTATCTTCTAATATTGTAGAAAAATACGGCTTGTATCTTAGACCAAGTCTTTACAATCACATAGATCCTTTTTTAACTCGAAAAGAGGCCTTAATTGCTGAAAAAGAAATCGCTCTTGAGTTGCGCAGAGAACGTTATGCTGTTTGGTTTAATTAGATACCAAAAACTTATCTAAAGTTTCTTCGTAGATTGCTTCGTACTGAGGAACTATGTTATGAATATCAAACTTCTTGGATTGCGCCTTTGCATTCGCTTTGAAGGTTTTTAAAGTATCAGCATCTTTAAGAATTTTTATGGCATTGGCAGACATGTCCGCAACAGCATTAACATCACTTAGATAGCCTGAATAGCCATCAATATTAACTTCTGGCAATCCACCTGTATTGGTAGATATTACTGGCACACCACTTGCCATAGCTTCTAAAGCTGCCAAACCAAAACTTTCAGTCTGTGATGGTAGTAAAAATAAGTCACTAAAGCATAAAATTCTATCTATTTCATTACTATTTCCGAAGAAGATAACTTTATCGCTAATACCTAATTCCTCAACCAAATTTTCAGCAACTTCTTTTTCAGGTCCTTCACCAACCATCATAAGTTTTGCAGGTAATTCCTTCTGTATGTTATAAAAAATCTTAATTACATCTGGTATTTGCTTTACCTCGCGCATGTTACTAATATGCGTAATTATAAACTCATCATCTCTAGCCATCATGGCACGCTGACAATCTGTAAAATTATTAAGATGCTTGTCTAAATCGATAAAATTTGGAACGACATAAATATCTTTCTTTATATCGAAAAGACGCATGGTATCTTTCTTTAAACTTTCAGAAACCGAAGTAACCGCATCAGATTTATTAATACTAAAGGTTACTGCTGGCTTATAAAACGGATGACTTCCAACCAATGTAATATCTGTACCGTGAAGTGTAGTAACTATTGGCACAAGAATACCTTTTTCTAAAAGCATTTGCTGCGCCATATATGCTGCATAAGCATGAGGTATTGCGTAATGCACATGCAAGAGCTCTATACCATAAAGCTGTACCATATCTACCAACTTGCTGGAAAGTGCTAGCTCATAAGGCTGGTAATGAAATAAAGGGTATTCTGGAACATGTACTTCATGAAAATGAACATTGCTACTCAACAGTTCTAAACGTACTGGCTGGCTGTAAGTAATGAAGTGAATCTCGTGACCTCGTTTAGAAAGTTCTAAACCTAATTCTGTAGCTACTACTCCACTACCACCAAATGTTGGGTAGCATACAATTCCTATTTTCATCTAAAACTTTTGAATGATTAAAGTTAACATCTGTAAAGTCTCAAGACTATCTAAATCCTTACAACTTTTATTACAAGTGTTAAATTTAGAGGATTTGAAGGAGTGTGCAGTAATTTTTAGCACTTTTTAACTTATATAATTAATCAATAATCGCCTCATAAATTAACCTCTGAATCTCAGTTCTGATGTTTTCTCTAAGTAATAAATTTTTACCAGCTTCAGGATAGGTTCTGTTTGCTAAAAAGACATAAACTATTTCTTCTTCAGGATCTGCCCAAGCATAGGTACCAGTAAATCCAGAATGTCCAAAACTAGTCATAGAAATGCATCCACAGGTTGGGCCTTCTTCACCTAACTGAGGTTTGTCAAAACCTATACCTCTCCTATTATCACTTTCGCAATAATAACAGGTATTAAATTTATCTATGGTCTCGGATTTAAAGTAGCGTTTACCACCATAAAAGCCTTTCTGCAAATACATTTGCATAATCTTAGCAACATCATTAGCATTACTAAAAACACCAGCATGCCCACCAATACCACCTTGCATAGCGGCTCCCATATCGTGCACATAACCATGTACTTTTTTGTACCTGTAATAGGTATCGACTTCTGTAGGTACAATATCCTTTAGACTGAATGTTTTTCTCGGATTGTATGTTGTGTAGTTAGCACCTAGTGATTTGTAAAAACGATCTTGAGTGATTTCTTGTAAAGATTTATCATAGAAGCCTTCAAGATATTTCTTTAAAATATAATACGGTAAATCGCTATAACGATAACGAAGACTCGATAACAAATCACTTTCTTTTATAATTTCTTGAATAGAATCCTTATAATCATTGCGCATAAAAAGCGTGTTGGTAACTTCTACTTCAAAACCTTTTGTAGGTTTAGTTCTGTAATATTTAGCATCAGGTTTTTTAGTTACAGAATCTAAAGTTGCATAGTAAAAAGGAATCCAAGGTTTTAATTGCGCATAGTGCGACAACATCTTTTTTAAAGTGATATTTTTCTTATTCGATTTTTTATACTCAGGAAGCAAGTCTCCCAATTTAGAATCTAAAGACACAGAGCCTTGTTGCTCTAGTTCCATAAGTACAGGAAGTGTAGCCAATATCTTTGTTAAAGATGCCACATCGTAAATATCATCAAAATCTACCTTGTTCTTTTTAGAATAGGTATGATAGCCAAAATTCTTGTTATAAATAACTTTCCCTCGTCTAGCCACTAAAAGCTGAATACCGGGCGTCATTTTGTTTTTAACGGCATAGTTGGCTACAGAGTCTATTCTACTTAAACGCTCAGAGTCCATACCAACACGTTCTGGTAAACCATAGCTAAGGCTTAAAAGTGAATTGTATGTAATACCTGTACCTACAGGAAAGAATTCGCCTGCACTGACTGGTAATTTCCCTTTGGAATCAACTCCTCCAAAGATGAGCTGAGCTGACTTTTCTTGAGCGATATCACTATTTTGATAACTCATTACTATCGCTTCAATATTCTCTACTGAACGTAAATCATTTAGCGCATAAGGTCTAGCAAACACATCTAAAATTACTGTAGTGCTTCTTGCTATTTCATAAAGCCATGCTAATTCCTTTTGTGAGAATTCATAGGCTTTCCAAGGGTTGTCGTTAGACTTATGAAAACCAACTACTACTGTATTATAGTTTTGTAGTTTGGTAATTATTTCGTCCAGTTTCTCACCTTTTATATGATGTACTTTGGTATACTTTTTTAATTCGTTATAAAACGTTGAACCGCTAACATCACCTAATTCCACATATGCAATATTTTTAGTTTGTAAATTTCTTAGTGGTAATACATCATCATTGTTTTGTACTACAGTTATAGCATTTTCCATCAGACTTTCGTAAAGCAAATCGTCTTTAAGTCTATTTAAATCATTATCTAGATTATATAAACCAACAGGTAAATAGTTATGCAAACCTACCTTATACTTAGCCATAAGTATTTTTTTAACAGAATGTGATAAACGCTCTTCTGTTACTTTTTTATCCTCATATGCAGCCATAATTCTTTCAATACCTTTTTCCGGATTTTCAGACATAAGTAATACATCATTTCCTGCTAAAAAAGCCATTAAATCAATCTCACCTCCTTTGGAAATTGTGTTTGTAGAAATACCATCAAGATTTTTCTCAACATAATCTGCTGCACCTTTCATGGTTAATGCATCCGTAAAAATTAAACCTTTAAACCCTAATTCTCCTTTAAGAATATCTGTTACGATATGCTTAGATAAAGATGATGGAAAGCCGCTTCGTTTTTCTAAGCTTGGAATGTTAAGATGGGCTACCATAACACTAGACAAGCCTTCTTTAATGAGTTTTCTGTATGGATACAGCTCAATAGAATCTATTCGCTGTTCACTAAATGATACTGTTGGCAAAGTTTTATGAGAATCATCCTCAGTATCACCATGACCAGGAAAATGCTTAGCGTTAGCCAAAACTCCAGCACTCTGCATACCGTTCATAAATGCTAAACCTTTGGCTGTAACATTATCTCTGTCTTCTCCAAAGGATCGGTTTCCAATGATTGGGTTTTTTGGATTGGTATTGATATCTACTACTGGCGCAAAATTAAAGTGTACTCCTAAGCGTTTGCAGTGCTCACCAATTTGTCTTCCGGTTTGTTCAACCAAACTATCATTAGTAATAGCACCAAGTGTCATATTCCAAGGAAAAGCATAGGTAGAATCTAATCGCATGCTCAATCCCCATTCTGCATCCATACCTACCAATAATGGTACTTTTGATGCAGCCTGTAAAAGGTTATTTAATTTAGCCTGTCTGTGTGGTCCACCTGTTGAGTAAATAACACCTCCTATGTGTTCATTTTTTATTAAATCAACAATTTTGCTATTGGCTTTTCCATCGTTTTTTGAAAATACCTGAACCATAAAAAGCTGCCCTACGCGCTCTTTTAAGGTCATAGAATTATAAACACTATCTACCCATTTTTGTTGTAGTGCCGCATCTTTAGTTAACAATGGATTTGGTGTTGCCTCTTGAGCAAAATTAATTTGAACACAAAAAGCTATAAGAATAAGGGACAAATATCGCATACATCAATCTTTTCTTGTTTCTTAGTTACAATAACGAATACTATGCCAAAATAGCATATTTAATATGAAGTAAAAAGACTTTAGGATTCTTTTATAAACTGTGTAATTAACAGTTAAATGGAATTAAACAAGATCTATATGACGATCATGGTAACCTAGTAAATATAACACACCATCCAAACCTATACTAGAAATAGAACTTTGAGCACTATCCTTAACTTTTGGCTTGGCATGAAAGGCAATACCCAATCCTGCCAGATTAAGCATTTGTAAATCGTTGGCACCATCACCTACCGCAATGGTTTGCTCAATATCAATACCCATATTATCTGCTAATAATTGAAGGTATTCTGCTTTTTTGTTGCCATCTACAATATCACCAATATATCCACCTGTAAGCACACCATCTTTAATCTCTAGCTCATTGGCAAAAACAAAATCGATATCTAATTTTTCTTGAAGATATTTTCCAAAATAAGTAAAACCACCTGAAAGAATTGCAGTCTTATATCCATAATTATGAAGCGTATCTATTAATCGTCTTGCTCCTTTGGTAATTGGTAAATTCTCAGCTATATCTTTTAAAACCTCCTCGCTTAAACCTTCTAAAAGTTTCATTCGTTTTTTGAAACTTTCTTGAAAATCGATTTCGCCTTGCATGGCAGATTCAGTTATAGCCTTAACCTCATTACCTACTCCTGCACGCTCAGCCAACTCGTCTATAACTTCAGTCTGAATTAAAGTAGAATCCATATCAAAACATACCAGACGACGATTACGTCTAAACATACTATCTTCTTGAAAAGCAATATCTACATCTAGCTCTTGCGAAATTTCCATAAACCTTGATGTAAACTCAGATTTGTCATTTAGTTTGCCTCTAATGGACAATTGAATAGAAGCTCTTGGATATTCTTCTTCTTTAATTAAAGAGGTACGTCCTGTTAAGCGCTTAATTGAATCTATATTGAGGTTTTTCTCAGAAATTACTTGGGTAACCTTTGAAATTTGTTGGGCCTTTAGCTTTTCGCCTAAAATAGTAACGATATAACGATCCTTACCTTGCATACTCACCCAATGCTCGTAATTCTCAAGAGAAATTGGTGTAAATTTTGCTGCAATACCCAATTCGTAGGCTTTGAATAATAAATCTTTAAGAACGGCTGCTGATTTCTTTCCAGATTTTATCTCGAACATCATACCAAGAGATAAGGTATCATGAATGTTAGCCTGACCTATATCTAAAATTTTAGCATCATATTCCGCTAAAACACTGGTTAGAGAAGATGTTAAACCCGGTTTATCTTGTCCTGAAATGTTTAATAAGAAGATATCTGTGCCCAAAATTTATTAATTATGCATTCTAACAGTAAAAATCCTTAATCTATTTGAAATATGAAAATAAATTAGATTTAGATTACTATAATTATTCTACCTACTTATTAAGAATTTTTCAATAATAATTTACTTAATAAAACGACTATGCCAACTCTCACTTGCAGGAACTTCCCAATTCTCTTTAAACTCTGCAATATTAGTTACCAGATTATTAAAGACTATGGTGTTTTTAGATACAGAATTGTTTTTAGCCATTTTCTTGAAATCCATTAACGGCTTATACGCAATAAATTCTCCTTGTTTATAAGACACATTCATCTTATCCATTAAATCTACATTGTAATCTTTTTCTAACTCTTGAATAAAATGTACAGAAGCGTCTATAGAGCAACCTGTAGCCATGTTAAGATTTTGATTTAGGGCAATAACAATAAAACGCTTGTAAACAATTTTAAAGCCAGCTTGCAAATCTTTACCATGTGCAGTCCATGCTTCAATAAAGGCTTCAAGTTTAGAATTTAATTCAACTATTTCTTCTTCAGAAAAGCTTCTATTGGCTTGATAAATCCAAACACGTGACTCTTCTGGTAATGTATCAAAATCTACTAACATGTGTATAAATAATACGTTTTACTTAACTTTTAATCTTCTAATTCTTTTCTAGTGTATTCTATTGGTTTTACGACTTCATTTAGAGAATTAATAAGACCATATTTTTCATTTTGCTTTACAAGATAGATATGTGAAGTACCATGCTTACTAGTATCAAAATACTCTATAGTGTCGTAATTAAGTGGTATAATAACTTCATTCTTATGACTTATAATACCGTATTTTCCATCTTTAATAACAATAAAATGATTTCCGAAGTCTCTAACGTAAGGTTCTGCGCAAAACATTTCATCGTAAATGTTAGGCACTACTTGCTTACCTGAATAATCTACAATTCCTTTTTTACCATCTTTAGTGACTCCAACAACTTCATAATCTTCAAATAATAGCTTTAGTTTTAAATCCTCCTTTTTATATGATGGCTTTAAATTATCCCAATCTCCAACAAAATCTGGAAAATAAACTCCTATATCATCAAAAACAGGTTCTACTGTATCATTATTTTTTATAAAACCCACCTTATCATCATTATAGATTATGTACGACACTTCATCTTTATTATCCTCACCATAATACAAGTAATTGTCGCGTACATAATCATGTTTTATAGGAACAATTGTTTTATAATCCTTATTCATCACTCCTTGTTTACCATTAAAAATAACCAAAAAACGTTTCCAAGGAGAGGTATCTATATCGTAACCATTTTTTCTGTAATCTGCTTTTGTTAATCCTGTATCTGGTTCACAATTTTCTATCTTATATTTTTTATTAAATGAAATACTAGACCATTTTCCTTTTTCTTTTATTAAGTAACTCTTAATGCTTGGCAAATGGAATACAGACAATACAGAATCTAACTTGTAAGGGATTAGCGTTTTGCTTGTGTTAGAATTTATTAATCCCCATTTATTGTTTCGTTTTTCAAAATACAAACCACTTTCAGTAAATCCATAAACGTCACTGCTGTAAACAGGTATTTTCAATGAATCACCAAAGTGCTTATTAATTGCAATGACATTAGACTTTCCTTCTTCCGAAACCGATTGGGAACTAAGAGATTCACCAAAAAGAAAGAAAACAAAAAGCATTATAACTTTTACCGTCTGGCTCATGTTTGTTGTTTAGGTGATTTAATTGTAAAACTCAGTCGTTATAGTATTAAAGTGTTTCTAGCTTAGTAATTACTTTTTTGGTGATGTACTGCTTTTCGCTTAAATCAAAAAACTCTTTTTCTTTAAAAGTAACCATATAAAATTTACCGAAGTTTGATTTTTTAAGAAGTTCATACCCTTCAAATTCTTCAGTAATTAAAAAAATATGAGTTTTATCAAAATCATCCTTAGCTTCTATGTAAGAAATAGCATCATTATTCATAGAAATTAATTCTACCTCTATTGTTAGATTAGAATCATTAGAACTGTCAGAATCTAAATCTTCATCATCTTCATTCATAATATCAACCAATTCTTCTGATGAGAAAATAGATAAAAAGTCTTCTGCACACATACCTGCCATTACCAATCCGATATCCTCACCAACTTCTTCCATATCATCTAAAGTCTTCTTCTTGTAATACTTAGATTTACCTTTGTGAGCGTTAAAGCTCTGTAAAAGACAAAGCCCAAGAGCCATCTCTTTTTCTTCAGTCGTATCTGTTTTTTTTATTTTTTTCTTGGCAATACACTCACATGTATCTTCTGCCATAAGTTCTACGACTTCTTCTTTTGACTTCTTTTGAGCATAACTGTTTACACCAAAAAGTATAACTAGTATTAAAAGTGCTGTTTTCTTTATCATATATTTTTTATTGGGAATTTACAATCAAATAGATTATCTAAAAAATCAATACTCCTTGTGATTTTTGTTGGGTATAAAATTTCTTAACATTATTTCTTGTTTCTGTATTGGTATTGATACCTAAAGGTTAGCGCGGAAAAAAAACCAAAAGCAAAAAAATGAATAAAGACTCTTAGAAGAGAAAACTTATCATCTGTAAAAAAGTTATAATATACCTCCATAAAAAGGGTAAAAATCAACCCATTTAATAAGCCATTTATAATCACTTTTTTTAAGGGAACAGGTTGTTTTTTCATAATATTACTTCTAAGAATTTGCGATTAATTCGGCAATATCCAGAACTGAAATTTCACCTTCCTTTTCTTTTGCTTTAACACCATCCGTCATCATGGTATTGCAATAAGGGCAGCCTGTTGCAATAATATCTGGCTTAGTCGCTAATGCATCTTCTGTTCTTAGAACATTAATATCCATACTGCCTTTTTCTGGCTCTTTAAACATTTGTGCACCACCTGCTCCACAACATAATGCTGTATTTTTATGACGTTTCATTTCAACCAAATTGGCATTGGTTTTTTTAAGCACATCTCTTGGTGCATCATACTCACTGTTTGCTCTACCCAAATAACAAGGATCGTGAAATGTTATACGCTTTCCTTTATAAGTATCTCCTTCTAAGGTTAATCGACCAGAACTTATAAGCTCTTTAATGTACTGTGTATGGTGTACCACATCATAGTTACCACCAAGACTTGGATATTCGTTTTTTAAACAATTAAAAGAATGTGGATCGCAAGTAACAATGCGCTTTACTTCGTAAGCATTTAAAACTTCAATATTCATCATGGCTTGCATCTGAAACAAAAACTCGTTACCAGCACGCTTTGCAACGTCACCTGTATTGCTTTCTTCGGTTCCCAATACTGCAAACTCTACTTTAGCTTTATTTAATATCTTAACAAAAGCTTTTGTAATCTTTTTTGCTCTATCGTCATAACTTCCAGCAGAACCTACCCAAAACAAAATTTCAGGTTGTTTTCCTTCTGCCATAAATTCTTCCATTGTCGGCACTTTTAGTTGCTCACTCATAACTTATATTATTCTTCGTTAGCCCAATTTAAACGGTCCATTTGGTTATAAGGCCAAGGCGCACCATTGTTTTCTATGTTTGTCATCATGTTATTAAGCTCCATTGGTGCTGCGCTTTGCTCCATAACCAAATAACGACGCATTTCTAAAATAATGGAGAGTGGGTTAATACTCACAGGACATTCTTCTACACATGCATTACATGTGGTACATGCCCAAAGTTCTTCATTAGTTATATAATCTCCTAGCAGTTGCTTTCCATCATCTTTAAATTCACCTCCATTAGCATCTATATTTTTTCCTACTTCCTCTAAACGATCACGAGTATCCATCATAATCTTACGAGGCGATAACTTCTTACCTGTTAAATTAGCAGGACAAGCAGACGTACAACGTCCACACTCTGTACAAGTGTATGCATTGAGCAACTGGATTTGATTTAAATCCATAACATCGCTAGCACCAAACTTTGCTGGCTCCTCTTCTTCTGCTCCTTCTGGTGCAGCGGCAAATGGATCTGCATTCGGATCCATCATTAACTTTACTTCATTAGTAACTGCTTCTAGGTTGTTGAACTTTCCTTTTGGTTCTACACTACCAAAATAGGTATTTGGAAACGCTAAAAGGATATGTAAATGTTTAGAAAAATAGAGGTAATTTAAGAAGATTAATATACCTACTATATGTAACCACCAAGCAGTACGTTCTATTATATGTAAAGTATCAGTATTATCTCCAAACCATGGTGCTATAAACTGCGAAACCACATTACCATGACCTAAATTTTGAAACGTGGTATCTGTGGCATTCATTACCAAAAATAGACACATTAAAACCACTTCAAAATAAAGAATGATGTTACCGTCGCTCTTTGGCCAACCTTTCATTTCTGAACTTAAGAAACGTTTTAGTTTTATAACATTTCTTCTGATCCAAAACACAATTACAGAAACTAAAACCAGTACTGCTAAGACTTCAAAAGCACCTATTAAGAAACCGTATACAGATTCTGGTAAAACTTTTAGACCTATACGATGTGTTCCAAAAAGACCATCGATAATAATTTCTAAAACTTCGATATTAATAATGATAAAACCAACGTAAACCACAATATGTAAAAAACCAGCTATTGGTCGTTTTACCATTTTACTTTGACCCAGAGCAATTCTAGCCATATTGCGCCAGCGTTCACTTTTATGATCACTAGCATCTACAGCTCTACCGAGTTTAATGTTACGTATTAATTTTTTGATATTGAGCGAAAAATACCCAACACCTAATACCAAAATGATTAAAAAAAGAATATTAGGAATGTATTGCATAACTAAGTCGTCTAATTATTATTAATCTGCTCCTCTGTAGGCTCTGTATAAGGAATTTCTCGTTTAGAGAGGATTCTTCTGTATCGAGCAGGATGTAATTTTATATCTAGCAGTAACAGCTGTAATTCTTTAGAAGCTGCTTCTAAATTGTCATAAAGCCCTTCATCATTAAGAAGTTTGCCAAGCGTTCCTTTACCATTATCTAAATTGGCTAACAAACCTTGCATAGAGCTAATCGTTTTTGTCAACTCTTCAACTGTCTTAGAAAGACCAGCTTCTTTTAACTCTGTTGCTAAGGCACTTAAATCTTTACTTGTTTTATCAAAAGTATCTAAAATAGATCCTATTTTTTCTTCATTGTTTTTTATAACACCTTGTAATGAATATGATGTACTTGTAAATGATTTTAAGGTTGTATTAAGCTCAGCAATAGCGTTTTTTAAGCCTTCGTCAGATTCATCTAATAAGAGCGCATTTAAGTTTTTAACTAGAGTATCTGTAGATTCTAAAGTACCATCTAATCCAGAGGTTACTTTTGGTAAGCTACTTTCTAAAGAGGACATTAAACCTTGTTTTACTTCAGATTGAATAAAATCACCTGGCTTTGCTTCCACTCCATCATTAGCATCTACAATAGACAACGCATTACCTCCCATTAGACCGGTTGGATACAATCTAATAACACTATTCTTAGAAAATTTTAGTCTTGGATTAACAGAAAACTCAACTATGGTTTTTTTGGTATCGAAATCATACTTTATGTCTTCAATTTTACCAATTCTATTACCTTTAATAGTTACAGGAGATGATGAACTTAAAGCATTATAATCAAACTCTGTATAATACGTTTCTTTGCTTGAAAATAAATTACTTCCACTTAAGAAAGTGAACAGATATACAAATAAAGCAATACCAGATAATACTAATACTGCAGTTTTAACTTCTCTTGAAATTTTCAATGGGCTTAAATTTGATTGATAACAAAATTAGGAATAAAATTATTAATAATAATTCTAATTAGTGGCAGATTTAAGAGCTTCCTCTAGTTCAATTTGCTCCCCTTTTTTATTGTAGGCCACCACAAAACTGGTAGTATACCCTTTAGTTTTAGCTTCTTCTTGTAACTGTTTTACTTTGTTGTAGTCTGACGTACTTCCGTAAAAATACTTATAAAGTTTCCCGACCTTTAGTTTACTGATATCGGATAACCCATTAAAATTATAAGGCTTAGGTTCTAAATCTTTAGAACTTGCTGCAATCTGCACCTTAAAGGTTATATCCTTATACTCTAATGGTAAATTCTCTAAAGTCTCTACAGTTTCTGTATCTAGCTTTTCTGTACCCAAAATACTGCTTCCTACATTTTGGTCTATTTCCGTTTTATAAGATAAGATAGCGTCTTTAATAGCTTTTGCCATTTTAGACTGCCCTGATTTGGTATTAAGATAAGCACCTTCCTTATTGTTAGTTAAAAAGCCTACTTCAACTAAAACACTAGGCATATAGGTATTTCTAATGACAAGTAAACTAGCTTGTTTTAAGCCTCTACTTTTTCGCTTAGCATTGTTTATAAAATTATCTTCAATTTTTCGAGCTAAAACAATACTCTGTTCAACATACACTTCTTGCTCTATACCAATTGCTATGGTAGACTCTGGCGAACTTGGATCAAAGCCCTCATAATGTTGTTCGTAGTTATCCTCTAAGAAGATTACCTCATTCTCACGTTTAGCAACCTCAAAGTTTCTGCCTGTATTTTTTTCACCCAAAACAAACGTTTCTGTTCCTGAGGCCTGAGAATGATGTGCATTACAATGTATAGACACAAACAAGTCTGCATCTGCCTTATTCGCAATATTAGCACGCTCGTGCAACTCAATAAACACATCTGTTTTACGAGTATAAATAACTTTGATGTTTTTGTTCTTTTCTAACTCTTTACCTACTTCTAATGTAACATTGAGTGCTATATTTTTTTCCTTATAACCATTACCCACATTACCTGAATCACCTCCTCCATGACCTGCATCTAAAACCACAACAAACTTATCTTCTTGTGCTTGCAGAGATGTGAAGCATGTTAAAGAAGTTATAAAAGTGAGAACTAAGAATACTATTATATTATTTCGCTTCGTTTGCATATTTAATTTAACGGTTTATAAACTCGAATTATTACGCAGTGTTTTTAGTAATATCCTATTTTTAAACTTTAGAAATTTAATAAGATAATCACAAAAAAATATCTGTACTTTTGGCGTTTCAAAAACCGAGCCATACTTTTACAAAAATACATCTAAAAGGATTGCGTACAAATAGCTTACACATACTTTTTGCCTTGAGTTTTACAGTGCTTATCAACACTTTTAGCTTGGCTCAGGAATTATCCAAAAAGAACAAAGGTATTTCTGCTGACCAAAAATCAGACACTACTGCTGTTGCTAGAGACAGAATTGAAATTCCTGTAGATTCGCTTTTAAACGCAAAAGTTGTTGACTCTACAGACAACGACTCTGTAAAAAAAGAAGGCTTCTTAAAAGATATTGTAACCTACAAGGCTAAAGACTATGTTGCTGTAAACCAAACCAAACAGCAAATTAGACTATATAATGAAGCTTTAGTGCAATACGAAGACATGGAGATTAAAGCTGGTGTTATAGTTATTGACTACAGTAAAAACCTTGTGTATGCTGGTAGATTAAAAGACTCTACAGGATACTCTCAAAAGCCTGTATTTAGTCAAGGTGCCAATATCATAGAGCCAGATTCTATTATCTTTAATACAGACTCCAGAAAAGCATTAATCTTCAACTCTGTAACCGAACAAAGTGGTGGTACTGTGATTGCTGAACGTACAAAAAGAGAAAACGATTCAGTGTATTTCATTAAGGATGGGAAGTTTACCACTTCAGAAAATCTTGAAGACCCTGAGTATTACATTAAAATGAACAGGGCAAAAATAGTACCTAACAAAAAAATTGTAACTGGTATGAGCCAAATGTACATCTACGATGTGCCTACACCTATTGCAATTCCTTTTGCATATTTCCCAATGTCTAAAAAACAAACCTCAGGTATCATTTTCCCATCGTTTGGTGAAGATACTGGTAACGACAGAGGTTATTTTTTACAAAACGGTGGTTACTATTTTGCCATAAGCGATTATGTAGATTTGGCTGTGTTGGGAGATTACTATACCAATGGTAGTTATGGTTTAAGATTGCAAAGTAACTATGCCGTACGTTATAAGTTTAGAGGTAATTTTGGATTTAGATACGAGAACTTAATTAATAGCGAGCGTGGTTTTCCTGACTTTTCAAAAAGTACCATTTACAATATTAGATGGTCGCACAGTCAAGATGCTAAGGCTAACCCGAATTCAAGATTCTCGGCATCTGTAAACTTAGGTAGTAGTCAGTATTTTACACAATCTATCAACCAAATTAATCAATCTAATTTCTTAACAAACACCTTAGCGTCTTCGGTGTCGTATTCTAAAACTTTTCAAGGAGAACCACAGGTTAACCTTAGTTTATCTGCTACGCACAACCAAAACACCAATACCGAAGCCATAAACCTAACCTTGCCAACCATGCAAGCTTCTATGACCAGAGTTTATCCGTTTGCACCAAAATCGGGTACCAAAAAAGGAGCCATACAAAACATCAACTTTCAGGTGAACACCAGAGGTGAATACCGTATTAATACTACCGACTCTTTATTTGGTAAAAGTGAAATGTTTGACGATGCACTAGCTGGTATGCGCCACTCTATACCAGTAACAACAAACTTTAAAGTATTTGATCATTTTAGTGCAAGTGTTAATGCTAATTTTGAAGAGAACTGGACACTAAAAACAGTTAGCAAATTTTGGGATATAACCAACCAGGAAGAAGTTGAGATCGAAAAAAATGGCTTTGACCGTTACTTAACTTACAATTTTGGTGCTAGTGTTGGTACCACTTTGTATGGTATGTTTAACTTTCAGAAAAAAGGAAAAGACCCAAAAATACAAGCTATCAGGCACGTTATGCGACCTTCTATTAGTTACAGCGTCTCTCCTGCTTTTGATCAGTATTATGAAACCTACGACGTTATTGATGCGGATGGAACAACAAGTGATCAGGTAGAATATACACGTTTTGAAAATTCCCTTTTCGGTAGACCAGGTAATCGTTATTCTAGTAGTATTGGTCTTGCTTTGGGTAATAATTTTGAAGCTAAAATACGACCTAAAGATTCTACAGAAACAGAACCTAAAAAAGTCTTTTTATTAAACAACCTTAACCTGTCTACATCTTACGATTTAGCGGCAGACTCCTTAAACTGGAGTCCCGTAAGAGTTACTGGAGGTACTCAAATCCTTAACAATAAGATGAATATTAACTTTGGTATGACTTTAAATCCTTATGCCTTAGATAGTAATAATAATCTTATCAACACCTTTAATATCAATAATGGTGGTAGCTTATTCCGTTTAACTTCTGCAAACCTAAACATTAGCTATAGCTTAAATAACGATAGTTTTTCTGGCAAGGATAAGGAGGAAGAAAGAGACGAAGAAGCAGACCGAAGGTCCTCTACCGCCAACGCAAGAGCGGACGACCTCTTTGGTGTGTCGCAAGATTTTGCAGACCAACGCCTTGGAGATCAGAAAAAAGATAAAAGCAAGGACGAAGAAGAAAACAACGAGTTTTACAACTATAAAATGCCATGGAGTTTAAGGCTATCCTATGCTGCCAATTACAATAATACAAGGAGGCAAGACGAAATAACCTCGCAATCCTTAATGTTCTCTGGAGATATTGAACTATCACCACGTTGGTCTGTAGGTGCCTCCTCTGGTTACGACTTTTTAAACCAAGGCTTCACTTTTACCCAATTACGTTTTGAACGCGATTTATTAAGTTGGAGAATGAATTTTACCTGGGTACCATTTAGTAACCGTAGCTCATGGAACTTCTTTATTGGTATTAAGTCTAATTTACTTAAAGATTTAAAATACGATCAGCGTCGTCAACCAGACCGATCTTTGGGCAATTAATCCTTATTAAAATCATGAAAACAATCATTAATACTCCAAACGCACCAGCTCCGATAGGACCATACAACCAAGCGGTTTTAGTTGGTAATACATTATACACATCTGGTCAAATTGCATTGCATCCTGAAACAATGGAATTGGTTATGGATACCATTGAAGCAGAAACAAAACAGGTTATGGAAAACATGAAAGCTGTTTTGGCTGCTGCAGACATGACGTTTGATAATGTTATCAAGACATCCATTTTCATTAGCGACATGAACAACTTTGCAAAAATCAACGCTGTATATGGCACTTATTTTAATGAAGACACAGCACCTGCCAGAGAAACTGTAGAGGTAGCCAATCTACCAAAGTTTGTTAATGTTGAGATTAGTATGATTGCTGTTATGTAATTATAATTATTCGTCAATTCGAGTGATTTCGGAATAAAAGAAATTGTATCGAGAACTATATTTTAAGCGAACCAACTATAAACAATTGTTGATAAAAATCATCAAAGCTCCTACAGTTTTGGTGATTTCTTTTTTTACAGAACCTTTATTTTTGAGAGTAACCAAATTATCCCAGTATGCGCATTGAAAATGATTTAAAACTTGGCTTTAAAGACGTAATGATTCGTCCAAAACGATCTACTTTAAAAAGTAGATCGGAAGTGAGTTTAGATAGAGAATTCACGTTTTTAAATAGCAAAGCCGAATGGAAAGGTATTCCGATTATGGCAGCTAATATGGACACGGTTGGTACTTTTGAAATGGCTTTGTCATTATCGCAGCAAAAGTTATTTACTGCCATACACAAGCATTACACACTAGACCAATGGGATGCTTTTTTAGACACTGCTCCTTCTAATATTGAGAATTACATAGCACTTAGTACTGGTATTAGTAAAGAAGACGCTGATAAGGTAAAAGCTGTTTTTAACAAGCACCCATTTTTAAAGTTTATATGTATAGATGTTGCCAATGGCTACTCTGAGCATTTTGCTGATTTTGTGCAGCAAACCAGAGACGCATACCCTGATAAAGTAATTATTGCTGGTAACGTAGTTACAGGTGAAATGGTAGAGCAATTAGTACTCTCTGGTGCAGATATTGTAAAGGTTGGTATTGGTCCAGGAAGCGTTTGTACTACAAGAGTTAAAACAGGTGTTGGTTATCCGCAATTATCTGCCATTATTGAATGTGCAGATGCAGCACACGGTTTAGGCGGACAAATTATTAGCGATGGTGGTTGCACTACTCCTGGCGACATCGCTAAAGCTTTTGGTGCAGGAGCCGACTTTGTAATGTTAGGTGGTATGTTGGCAGGCCATGCAGAAAGTGGTGGAGAATTAATTACCAAAAACGGAGAGCGCTATAAACAATTTTATGGTATGAGCTCAGCCACTGCTATGGAAAAACATGTTGGTGGTGTTGCAAATTACAGAGCCAGCGAAGGCAAAACTGTTGAAGTACCTTACAAAGGAGACGTTAAAGACACATTACAAGACATTTTAGGCGGTTTACGTAGTACTTGCACATATGTTGGTGCACAACGCTTAAAAGAACTTACCAAACGTACAACGTTTATACGTGTTGCTGAGCAAGAAAACCAGGTTTATAATTCCTAAAAAGTTTGATAGTTTGCGGTTTTTTAGTTGAGTTAGTGGTTACGCTTAACTGTCTCGGCTATGAGTAGTTGCGTGGGTTAGCACGTAATTTAGTAAGTACATAGCCAACTGAAAATCCGAGAGGCACGAGCACGCAGTGCGAACTGTGTGGTAGCAAATTTTCAGAAATAATTGACAATAAGCAATTACTTATAGCCATTCTTGGGCACAGTTTTTTTAGTTTTCTTCATTTTCTTTTTCGTCGGAATCATTATTTAAATCTAAAAAACCTGTTATGTTATCGGAAATTGTAATTCCTTCATAATTGCTTTTTAGACTAGAGCTAGCCTCACTAAATAGCTGCATTGAATTAGTAGCTAAATCAGACCATTGTCCAATACTATCTCCACTTAAAATAATTCTTTTAGTCGATTCTATTGAACCAAGAGCATCTTTAAGTGAGTCTCCAATTATAAAATTCCCTGCATTTGAGGTCTCAAGGATAGACTGTATTGGTTGAATAACCGCATTGATATTGGTAAATATTTCTTGATTAGCTTTTATAGTTTCAGAGAGTCCAGTTGTAAATGTTTGATAATTTTCGATAAAAGGTTTGATAGACTCATTAAGAGTACTCATTGAATTTAGCGATATTGCTTCTCTTTCTTCTTCTGGAATTTCAAGCACATTTAAGCTTTCAATTGCGTCGTCAATAATTGGTTGTAAAAAATCACATAGTTCATTTCCTGTATTATAATCTACTTCTTTCAAGGATTTATTATGGGCTACTTTTATTCTAATCTCATACAGTTTAGTCCATTTATTGTTTAATTGTTCGGATTCGCAATCCACAACATCATTAAAATATCTATCCCAATTATTTTTAGGAATATAATTTTCAATTTCCTTTTTTTCAGTTTCGGACAGTGATTTGTCAAGCATTTTTGATATTACTGAAGGTAAATCATTAATGTCTTTTATTGAATAAGGTTTAAATAGGAAATGAGCTAATTGAATAAAGTCAAGCTCATACAGAATAGTATGGTTTTCTTTGAAATTTGGTGCTTTTATTGATGTCTTAACTTCTTTTGGTACAGATGACTTATGCCAACCAACCCCTAAATTAATGAGCATAAACTTGCTAATTAACTTTCGTAAGCTATTTTCAATTGTGTAGATTCTCGGATAAAGAGCTTTGCTCCATTCGAAACCAATGCCATCCCAAATTATTTGAATATCGTCTTTTAAATGAACACCAACAGTTTTTCTAATTGCCTTAAGCATATCTCTAAACTTCTCTGTAGTTCTTGAAATTTCAAAAGCAACGTGAAAAACTGAATAATGCTGGTTTGGAACTTCATCCAAAGTTATTTTATAACTATATGATGAATTTTTAAATGTTATTTTATTTGTTTTAATAGAAATGTCAGAATGAGCACTTAATAAAGAATTAAATGAGCTGATATTTTTGCATAAGCCATCTTTTGTATTAAAAGGAAATAAATATTCTACTATTATCATATGTTTGGTTCAAATTGTGCCCAACGTCAAGATATAGTTCCGATTCAATGAACTATATCGATTGATACTGAAACAAGTTCAGCGTAGGTAGCAAGTTCGTATTTAAAAACCAACAAGTCAATACGTAACCCTACGTATTTTTCTAAATATGAAATGCTTAAGTAGGAAAAATTAAAGTCTAACTGTTATATAGTTGTAGTATAGACGCAACCTTTTCATTATATTGTTATCTACACTATAGAAAACCAATTAATTAAACCATCATTATGAAAAAATCAATCGTACTTCTTCTTGTATTTATTTCTGCCCTATCGTGTTCTAAAGACCAAACAAATAACAGTTCTGGAGATTATAGTATCTCAGGAAAATTTGTAACACCCAATGGTTTAGACCCAGTATCTAAGGCCAGTGTAAAACTATATAAAGACGGTACTTTGGTACAAGATGCGTTTACAGATAGTGAAGGTAATTTTATGCTAGAAAACCTCTCAAAGGATAGCTACGACCTTTCCATATCAAAAGGTCAGTTTAGAACATCTACCTCTGTAGACCTCAGCGACCTTATTGATGCCTTAACGTTTGATTTAGATAGTTTACCTATTGATGAGCTGCCTTCAATTGCTGTAGTTACAGGATATTACGACCATATCGAAGAAGTATTATACAACATTGGCTTGGTAGACCCAGCAACAGGCGAACCGCTTTTTGATATCATTGACGGTCATGATGTTGCAGACCGTAATACTATGCATCATGGGCATCATCAACACAATGCTGAAGCAAAACGAAACAATCCTATGCTAGCGCCTAATGTAGATTTTGGTTTTGGTGATTTTATAGAGTCTCCAACACTTTTAGCTAACTACGACATTATTTTCTTAAACTGTGGCTTAAATGAAACAAAAACTCAATTTGGCAATAATCTTAATGACTATGTTACTAATGGTGGCTTGTTATATGCTACAGATTGGGCTTATTCTTACCTAGCCTTTATTACTCAAGGTGGTGCAGATTATTTAAGTTTTTATGATCCTGAAAAAAGTGGCACATCGTTATCTACTGAAGCAGAAGTTTTAGACCAGACATTAATTGATTGGTTAGGTTTAAATTTTGGTATCAATGTACCTAATGCAACAGTAACTATAGATGAGTTTCTGTCTAGTTGGCAAGTTGTAGATACTTATGACGCAACAACGGTTATTCCATGGCTATATGGTCCTGTAGAATATGATGGCATAAGTGAAAGTAAGCATTTAGCCTATACCTTCTTACATGGTGATGGTGGTGTATTGTATTCATCTTTCCATACCGAAAATAACACGTCTGATGCTACAACTGTAGAGCGCTTAATGCAGTATATGGTTTTTGAGTTAGCAGATATGAAAGTTCCTGTTGAATAAAAAACTAAACTTATTATATAAGAATAGCGGTTAAAGTTTTCACTTTAACCGCTATTTTTTATACACATTGCTAAACGCAGACGTTTTAATTGGGCTCTATTTTAACGGATGTCATAGTCAATGAACCACCAACAGGCTTATCGTTAAACAAGCTTATTTTTTCATTTTCTTCCTTTAAAGCCAAGGTATATAATAACGGCAAATAGTGCTCTGGTGTAGGAATAGCCAAATCAAAAGCTTTTCCTTGCGACTTAAAATCTATCAAAGATTGAAAATCGCCATTCAAAATATGACTTTTCATTTTTTCATTAGCCTCAGTCGCCCAATCAAAAGCAAATTCTTCATTGAGCTTACGCCACGCCACCATTCTCAGGTTATGCACCATATTTCCACTTCCAATAATCAGTACTCCTTTTTGACGAAGACTACTAATTTGTTTCGCCAATTCAAAATGATAACGAGCAGGTTTCGTATAGTCTATGCTCATTTGAATAACAGGAATATCTGCATTTGGGTAAAGATGTCTTATAACACTCCATGCGCCATGGTCTAGTCCCCAATTATCATCTAATCCAACTTCTGTATTGGTAATCAGCTTTTTAGTTTCTTCTGCCAATTCCGGACTTCCAGGTGCAGGATATTGTACATCAAACAATGCCTGCGGAAACCCTCCAAAATCATGAATAGTTGGTGGGTTTTGCATGGCTGTTACATAAGTACCTCTGGTTTCCCAATGCGCCGAAATACAAAGAATAGCATTTGGCTTTGTAAGTTCTTGACCTATTTTTCTAAATCCCGCAACAAATTCATTTTCCTCAATGGCATTCATTGGGCTTCCATGACCCAAAAACAGTACAGGCATTTTAGATGTACTGTTCATTTGGGCAGTCATTTTATCTAAATCTTTTACATTCATACATGAAGTGAGTACTGGCAAAAGTGCCATTGATTTTATAAATTCCTTTCGGTTCATTTATATAAAAATTAGTCTATTTATGCTGTGATAGTCTATGCCTAAACTTTATTACTTCTTTGGCTGAACAAATTCTCCATTGAATTCAATGCGCACTTCATCACTTATAATAGTCTCTGAAAATTTCTCTCCCACAGCAAAATCCGAACGCTTTAGAGTACCTGTAACCTGAAAAGCAATTGTCTTTTTAGAACTCATAGGGTTTACAGTTTCTCCGTTGTAAATAAAATCTAAAGCTACTGACTTGGTAACACCATGCATAGTTAGGTTTCCGTTAAGCGTATATTTACCTTCAGACACTTTTTCTAATTCTGTACTTTTAAAAGTTAATGTTGGAAATTTTTCAACATCAAAAAAATCAGGACTTTTTAGATGGTTGTCTCTTCCTTCTACACGTGTGTTAATAGAACTAGTCTTAGCTGTTAGCTCAATTGACGCATCACTCAAGTCAGATTTTGAGGCGTTTACATTTACTGTAACATCATCAAAAGTTCCACTAATATCATTAAATCCTAAATGGGTTACTGTAAAGTGTAATTGAGAGTGTGCTGGGTCGTTAGACCAGGTTTTGGTTTCTGATTGTGCATTTACATGAACTGCAGTGATGAACAAAAGTGCTCCTAAAATTAAGTTTAAACGTTTCATTTTTTATTGTTTTTAAAATTATAATGCAAAGATGAGACGCAATACAAGTAACCTGTTTGCACTTTTAAGAAGTCGTGTGGTAATTTTAGGAAATCAGGTTGTTTTTCATTTCTTCTCTAAACTCACTTGGAGATTGTCCTGTTTTCTTTTTAAAGACTTTAGAGAAATACGAATTTTCATTATAGCCCAGTTCGTAAGCTATTTCAGAAATAGTTTTTTCAGTAGATATTAATAAGTTTTTAGCTTCTATGAGTTTTCTGGTTTCTATAATTTCCGAAACACTTTGTTCCAATATATTTTGGCAAATGATGTTTAAGTTACGCGAAGACATAAACAATTTTTCGGCATAAAACTCTACTCCAACAGGTCGCCTAAAATTTTCTTCTAAAATGCTCAGAAAGTTACCAAAAGAAATGTGTTGGGTTTTTGGGGATTCATTTTCTGCTGGAAGCGTTTTTTTTCTTTCTGCCTCTATCATTGTTAAAAGAACACTCAATAATTGCCTAATAATACCGTAATCTATAGTCTCCTCTTGAGTCTCGTCATAGATCATTTCACAAATATTAACCAATCGTCCAAAGCACTTGTCCTTTTGCAATTCTATATTGGCCTGATTATGATAAAGTGAATACAGTTGAAAAGTAGTCTCTGGAATAAGCTCACTTTTAAAGCGAATTCCCCATATATCACATTTACCATTTAGAGGTTTTGGTTGCAATTTGTGTACTTTACCTCTGGTTACAAAGCTAACAAAAGGTGCTTCAATTTTAGTGGTTTTAAAATCTATAAAATGTTCTAACTCTCCTTCCAAACCAATAAGCAATTCCTCAAAATTATGGTTATGAGGTTCATTTGGTAATTCAGCAATTCTTTGTGCTTCTTCAGCATCTACTTTAAATATATGAAAGAGTTTCTTCATTGTATATCGTTCTTCAAGGCCATATCAATAGGTCTTCATGTATGCTTTTCTTTATTCAAATTTAGTGTAGTTCTCAGTCCAATATTGCTCAATAAACTCCCATTTACCATCCCAATATCCTTCTTCTCTAGGTAAAAATTCTATCTGCTCTATTTTTTTACTATTCACTTTATTGATATAAATGCCATTTCTTTTGTCAATTCCACAACCTATCCCATTTATGTTTCCGTATCGAATAGCTTTATTATCTATTATTTTAAACAAATCACTATCCCAATTATTATCAGCACAACCGCTTCTATGGTATGAGTAGTAAAAATCAGTTTCGTCTATCTTAATCGCACTTGGAAAGTTTGAAAAGTCCTCAATACTTTCAAAACGATCATTTTCAGAGTTAAAAATCAAAAGTTCTTTAACTCCAGGAACATTGGTAAAATAATCTAACAACATATCGGAAAATCCATCACCATTAAAATCCAAAAACTCAAATCCAGCTAGGTTATTTTCGTGTTCATAAATAACATTATCGTCCGAATTTTTAATTGTGAAATTCCCAGGTCTTTTTATACAAGCTTTGAATTCAATTCCGTTTATCACTTCTGTTTCACATTCAAGATAAAACCTATCTTTTTCATTATTTTCTATTTTCTCAATTACTGGTTTTTCCAATTTTTCACTGTCTTCAATACAGGAACTGATTAAAATTAGAACTAAAAACACCGCTATGTTAACTATTTTCCTCAAATACTAACTTTTATCTTAACCCTAAAACAGCGCTCTTTGGACTTGGAAAATGCGTTCCAACTCTGGGGTCCATTAAATTTCCACCAAATCCAGTATCTTCATCAGAAAGCTTATCTACAATGTCTAACAATTTTTTCTTATAAACCTCTCCTCCAATTCTGTTTAAAGACCATATTGCAATTACTTTTTCAAAGTTGCCGTTTTGTTCATTTAAGATAAAACCAAATAAATAGTCCTTAACTGATTCTGTTTCTAAATTTCCTAATAACTGTAAAGCAGAAACACGTGAGTGAAAATTATCAGACTCGACAAACTTTTTAAGTCTCTCAAGTTCTATTTGCATATCTAGCAAATAAGCCGTTTCCATTGCCGCGTGTTGTAAAAAGAAGATAGAGATCTCATCTTCCCCAAATCCAGCTGGCGATTTACCAATGTATTCATTTATAAATGGCAGTATTTTATCGTTATCAAATTTCCCGGTTTTGTAATAATTCCAAATCTCAGTATATGTTTTTTCGTAAATATCTTGCGAAATCAAGGCTTGGTGATAACTATGTCTATAGGTAGCGTAAACATTTTTGTCAGAATCTAGAAAAGCATATCCCGAAGTAGGTGTTGCAATCGCATAATGGCCATCTTTTCGTTTATTAAGCAAAAAATACAAAGTTTGATCCTTTTCAAAATCTAAGTGAACCCCTTGCCCTGAAGAACTGGTCATTTTTAAAAGCGAAAATCCATTAATCAATAACCTACCCTCAAGTTTTTGATTTCCAAAATACTTTATCACTTCTATCTCTGTTCCAACACTATCAACATTACTCAATACTTTGGCCAACACAAAATAATCGGCATTTTTTATAATTTCCTTTTGCCAAGGTTCATTCCAAGTTTCAGCTGAGACTTTAGAATGCATCGATAAAGCCAAAACTAGAAATAATAAAGTTTTAAATATTTTCATTGTTTTATTTTTGAGTATTGCCATGTCTTTAGAACCTATTATTAATCATTATAATATTAATGATCATAAGAATCTATTTCCTTAATTACGTTTTTACCCACTTCATCGAGTTGACCGTATAAATCAATCATCCAGTCAAACTGAAAAGCTGCTAAATTAACAACGTTTCTATAGGATGCAGATGATGTATACGTTTTAAAATCCCGATAATATTCAGATTGTGGAGTAGCTCTTAAGCTTAACGAATCTGGAGGAAGGAAAGCAGTTGCAAGAACCAAGGATTTATCAAATTGAGTAGAAAGATAATTTTCTTGACCCTTTAGATATCCATTATAGCTTTGTTCGTTTTGCGAAATATCATCTACTAGCCTATGGTAGCGAATCAAAAGAGAATCTAAATCTGTATTATTTATTTTACCGAAGTAGTTAGAGTTTTTTAAAGCCTCATAGCCACCTGTATTGGGTTTAAAACTAAAATCCATAAAGGCAGATCCACAAGACATTAGCAGAAGTAAGTTTTCGTCTTCCGTTTTATCCAAAATAACCGTTCGTGCTTTCTTACATAAACCTCCAATGGTTTTCCGATAATTCGTTAAGGAATCTAACATCCTTAAATCTTCTTTAGTGTGCGATTTTATCTTTCCCAAGTATTCCCGCAGTGCCTTATCATCTTTTTTTACCTGATTCCAATTGTTAATCTGAAGCGCAATTAAAATACCTATAACTACCAATAAAATTTCACCAATTGCATACTTTAAGTATTTACTGGTATCACCCTTTGCTAGTAAGTTATATCTTATTTTTCTAAAGATTTTTAACATTGGTTAGTGCTTAATAAATGGTTTTGTATATGCGTATTGCTGAAAGATAGTAATTTACAATGAAACAAGTACGAAATGTATTTTAGTGAGGAAATTCAGTGGTAACAGACTATACATAATAGTACCTGTAGATTAACTTAGCTAATAAACACACAAATCCTAAACAAGATATTACTTTTAGCCATTGTTGCCCAATGCTATTTCTTTAGTTCTAATTCAATCTCTTTTATTTGAGATTTCATTTCATTTATTGCATAGTTCATGTTTCTTTTAGCAATGGGTATAAAACCACCTGAAATAACTAAAAATTCATTAAAGTCATCGCTATCATGAATCAGCTCAAGATTTATCTTATAGTCTACTTTTATACCATCTTTTGTATCAGGGATAACTTCTTTTTCAAATATTGTAGAAACCAAGTCATTTTTTTTATAAAGTTGCCTTCTAATAAATTCATTGACCCAAAACTCAACCCCTTTCATTTTAACCTCATATAAATTCGTAATACTGTTTCTAAGTTGTGAATTCGAAATTTTATCTAATCCTGTAGATTTGATAGACTCATACGGACTATAATTGATTACTAGAGCAATACCACCGCGTCTCACCTTGGTAAAATGGTAAACTAGTGAATCATAAGGGTAAGTGGGTTCATTTCTAGCAGTTGTTAACTTAATGACGCTTTGTTTTAAATCTTCAATAGTTTTTAGCCCACCCTCCATGTTTGATATATCTTTTTCTAAAGCATCCCTAATCTCCCTGAGCATTGTCAATTCATAATCTCTATTTATCCTTTCTTGATTCTTATTATTGATTTGTAGTGCGATCAATATTCCAATAACTACAAGCACAATTTCACCAACAGCATAAAGTAAATACTTGCTAAACTTATTTTCAGAAACTAGTTTTTGGCGGATTTTACGAAAGAATTTTATCATGGGTTAATGCTTATACCAAAGTTCAAAAATGTTATACGGTGTTATTTACAGTTTTTATTTAGTTCTATATAATGTGATTTTATCATCAGATTCGGCAATACTTTTTGGTCTCATTCCATTTGTGCCTCGAGCATATAATAGAATATCATTTTCCACAATATCAATTATTCCGGGCATTTTCAATTGTTGGTTACTCTCCAATTCTGTAAATATTAAATCTAATGTATTTGGTGTTGTATCATAGTTAACTTTATACTCAAGACTAAACTTTTTTCCGTCTCTCATAAAGTCTTTCCCTCCAATTTTTTCATTATCAGATTCAATTTCAACAAATCCGTTACTATAAAAAACAAAACTACCAGATGAAGAAAAAGAGTCCCATTCCCATTTTCCGACAATATTGAATTCGGAAACCTTGTCTGAACTACTTTTACATGTCAAAGCAAATCCTATTACTAATATAAAAAGAAGTTTATTCATAAGAGTTTTTCAATTAAGCACTAAAGTTAGACAAACATTTAGGTGTTAATTATAGCTAACGATTCGGCTAAGGTCTGTTCGTTGATTGGAAACCAAGATAGTAAAAAGAGCCTTTAAAAGTTTAGCAAGAATATTTTCAGATAGAAATTCTAGCCGCAATGAACTATAGACATTCTTGTGCTTTATTCCTCAAAATTTTCTTCATTAATTTTATTTCCATCCTTATCGTAATAAATCCAAAGTCCAACTTTGTTACCACTATATGTTCTTTCTCCTTGATCTTTTAACTTTCCATTCTCATAAAAATTCTCGCAATATATATTTCCATTTTCAAGATACTTTTCACTCCACCATATTGCACCATCTTCTCTATAGGTAATCCATTCGCCCGATTTTTCCCCTTTATCGTTGTATTGACCTGTCTTGTATAATTGCGTACCATTTTCCCGATATTCTAGGTGCTTTCCAATTAAATCCCCTTCTAAATTTTCGTATCTAATTGATTCTATATTACCATTAGAATGATAGTATGTAATTCTATATAGGTTTTTACCTTCCAATAATTCCATTTCTAAATAAACATTACCATTGGGTAAACCATCCTTTCGGTATATAATTTTGTTGTCTTTATATATTGAGTGTCTCAGTAAATTACCATTTTCGTAGTATTCAAACCAATCGCCAGTCTGATTTTGGTTTTGGTCATAGCTACCTTTGTACTCAATTTCACCATTTTGATAATAAGCTGTTACAGGCCCAACATTTTGTAATGATTTATTTACGGTTATTTCGTAATGAAGCATATTTGAACCGATAAAGTATTCCTTTAGTTTCCCAACAATTTGTCCGTTGGTAGTAATTATTTCTTTCAAATGAAAAAATAAATTTCCGTTCTCACTGAATTTAAAATATTCGGATAATCCATTTTCTTGAAGAACTAAACTATCTTTAATTTTTCCACTATCATAATAGTTAACTTCTTGTGCAAAAGATAATTCAACAGATAAAAATATTATGAGTAAAAGTAAAGTTGTTTTCATTAAAAGGTATTTTTAGTCAGGAACATAATAACAAATTAGTCCTTTGCTATTTTTAACAGCAACAAGTCCAAATCCTTTTTGATAATATCTTTTGTCAGACATTCCATTTGAATAATTCATTTGGATTACCAATAAATCCTTTAACTTTCCTTTTGGCGTTTTAAGTTTAGCTTCAACTTCTAGGATTGTACCGATGCCAATTGTCTCTCCAACTTTGGGATTTATTCCGAAAAACACTTGATGTTCTTTCTTAACGTCATTCCAATGATATACAGTATCGTTACTTATTCGAATATACATATCCATTGAACTGTTTTTAAATTTCTGAGAATATAAATAATATTTTTCACAACCAATTTCTGTTGAGTCGGTAAAAGATTCAACATATTTATCTTTGTACCAAGTCAGAGTTTTTTCTTTTCCGATTTCAATTGGCAAATAACTCTCTTTGTTTTGTCCAATTAAAATTATAGGTGTAAATATCAATATCAGTAGTATTTTCATTTTCAATATGTTTTATAACGGTTAGTATAAATATCAGTTACGGTTTTAAAGTTAATGTTTTTCGGTTAAGCACTGGCAATAAACCAACCTTTAGATTCAACACAGATAAATCTAACTTGTAACAGTCATTGAGCACTTCAGCATTTATAATTATACCAATTAATGAGGTTATAGAGTGTTTTTTAACTATTTAATCTCTTCTTCAATCATTTTATTCAATTCAATGGCCTGTTTCTTAATAGATTCAAAGCTCTCACCGGTTCTAATCTGAGATTGAATTGTAAACGGAAGTAATTCTAAAAAACCAGGTTTATTCATCATTCGTTCATACACCTCTTTGGCCTCTGATATAGAGTACTGTTTCGTTTGTGTAAAACTCCCCATATTTATTTGTTGACGTGAAGAGAGTATTCCTCGGCGCTCTTTAAAATAATTCAATTGATTATCCTGACGAATAAAATTATATTGGCCACGCTGTGATGTCCAGGAATAATAATCCTGAATCTTACTTCTTAGCCTTTCATTTCTAATAAGGGAAAGCTTTCCGCTAGATTTGATTTCTTCAAAAGTGTTATCTGAAATTACAGGGTCATTGGTATAGCCTGCATATTCAACACTTTGTATAAAGTAAGTGGCGGAATCTTCAACTAATTTTGGTTTATCAATAGAACCCAACAAAAACTCGGCACGTTCCATCCGGTTTTTATTTGCACGAATTGCGTTTGAGATATTTTCAACATCGGTTTTTATCTCGGCCTGTAAGCGTACCAAGAAATTTCGTTCCTGATTGCGGTTTTTACGACTCTCGTTCCAATTATTAATCTGAAGTGCAATCAAAATCCCAATAACCACAAGTACAATTTCTCCTACTGCATATTTTAAATACTTTCCGGTTTTTCCCTCAGCAAGTAAGTTTTGTCTAATTTTCCTAAAGAATTTTATCATTAGAGATTAGTTTCTCTAAAGATATGATTTTAAATTAATTAAGATTACTAAATAATATATCACAGTGGTTTGTGTGTGGTACGTATTGCATGGGTATGCAATATACAACGTGTTGCATTACTGTTTTTATTTTTCTAACAGAAATGGCTGATTCTTCAATTGCCTTTCATAATCCGCTTTCGTTTTGAATGGCCAATATTCAAAATCACCTTCTTTTTTCATTAATTCAAATTGTTGCTCTCTAGACATTTTTATATTTCTATAATACTGTCCAAAGGTTATTATGCTTTTCAATAAGTCATTAAAAGAAAATCGAATAATTGGATTAGTCATATCCACATAATTCCAATTGTATTCCTGATCCGAATGAAGGAATAAAATAAGTCTCGCAATATCTTTTATCTGTCCTTCTGTCAATTCATGTTTTCCTTTCAGCTTATGATTATAAGTGTCATTGTAGAGGCACCAAGAAAATTCAAGAATAGGTCTGATAATTTTATCATCGCTTTTACTTTCTTTTGAGCGATAATATTGTTCTGGAAGCCAACCATAAGTTACATCATCCATTACTCGCTCTTCAAAATCATCGTTGCTTATCTGACCTGTCGAGAGTTGTCTCAGGTGTAGCGCAAGTTTCTTTCTTCTTTTTAGGTCAATCACATTTTTCAGTTTTCTAATGCACCTCAACGATCTGGTATAAGCGGTAGTTATGTTTTTGAAGTTAATGCTTTTCCGTTAAACACTAACGTTAACAATTTCGAACGGATTAGGACGTAGTTGAATCTGCCGACCCGAGCATAGCGAACAGGCGTAAGCAAATTGCAGTTATACAGATAGTACACAATATTTTATTCTATTTTTAGTTGGTCTATTTGTTCTTTAATTTTCTTTTTTTCTTTAGTCCGTTTGTAAAACTCTGATTCTGTTAAATTAAAATCCATAAATGCATTATTTGGATTTTTAACATCATAATATACAGGATGTTTGATTCCAATGCAGTTTTTTGTTTTTTCACAATCCGGATATATAGAATATGTATTTTTGGATTTTTCGTATTTAATTCCATCAATAATATATTCAAAATGGATATAATATGTAGCCTCAAGCCCAAGGCTGTAAAAATCTGTTATTTCTCCTATGACATAGTTATTTTCTAGTTTCAGCTGTTTTTCATTTTTATCGCTTCTTATTTGTTTAAAAACAGAAAATATGATAACTATTATCACTATCGGTATTAAAAATCGTTTTACTTTCTGGTCAGTCAAGTTCTATAGGATTGAGTGGTTATATTGTATACAACGCATTGTTCTAAAACGTTTTTTATTCAGCCCAATTAATTTTACTAGTCTTGTTTAAATATATAATAGCATCAAATGCTTTTCCAATTTCTTTAGTTTCAGTTTCACTATTTCTAACCTGAGCACCAGCACCACTCATTGTTGTCAATTCTGAATTCAAATATGCAGCTAATTCTTTATTTTCTCTGGCTTTTCGGATATTCAAAAATGTGTTCGGATCTCCAATGTTCTTTAAGCATTTTGTAAAAGTGTTTTCTAAAACCGTATCATAACTAAATGTTTCCATTTTCCAATCTTTAGAAAAAGCTAAAAACTCACCAGTTCCAAAATCCGTGGCAATATTAAAATAAGAATTACCGTATCTTTTTCTTAACTGATGCCCAGTAACATCAACGATTCCGTTATCTACCCAATCGCCAACATGAGCATTATGTGCCCAATAAAGTGCTTTAGATTCATTTCCATGAAAATTTAAAACCCATTCAATATTTTCTGCCATATAGATGTCTCTAAAATCGTGCTTTCGTTGTTCTACATTTTGATTGATAGCTGTTACAAATTGTCCTAAAACAACAATATGTTGATAGGCTAATTCGAATTCCTTTTCAGATGTTTTGCTTATGAATGTTTCATAATTATCAATAAAATGCTTTTTTAGTTTTGCATAAGAAATATAATACTCTGTTTTCTCGCTTTCTTCAATTGGTTGCCACAAGTGTTTTTCAAATCCATCTATTTGATAATCAGAATTTACTTTTTCTAGATATTCTCTAATTCTATTAACATCAGAAATTACATACTGCATTTCACAACCATATATGCTAATCGTATCAGAATTGTTTTTGTTGTACGCTTTTAACCAATCCATCAATTGATAAAATTCCGTTGTCTTATATCTCCAAGTTGAATTATGTTTATCCAAAATGGTTTTTAAATCATTGCTTTTGCCTTGAATATAATCGTTTAAGTATTGTCCTTCTCCAAAACCAGTTTCTATAATTAAAACTTTAAAATGGTGTTCTTCAGATAGATATTCCATTAGTTCCTTTGTTAGCAATGTAAATTCGGCCGTTCCGTGAGTGTCTTCTCCGTAACCCACAATTCTAACATCATTTAGCGAACTGTCAAGAAAGGAAAACGAAGTTGCCTTTATTTCATTAAATCCAACTGAATATTTTTCTAAATCTGAATTACATTGTGAGGAACAAAAAGTGCTAAATATTCCGATACATAAAAATGTCAAAAGGTATTTCATGAGTTTCTTTAAATGTTTTACAACGGTTTGTGTATGATTTCTTTACGTGTTTCAGCAACTAATTTAGCAAATAAAACTTGACAATAGTTCAGCCCGAGGACTTTCCGAGAGGAAAGTCAGCTGCAAAGAGCTATACATGTTATTGCGGCACCTTTTTTCTATTACTAATAAGATTAAGACCAATAGTCCAAGAGAGTATCAAAATAAAAGCTCCTTTTTGAACTAAAGGGCCATATTGAATTAGATCTTCATTGTAGTAAAAAAAGTTGTTTAACCCAATTATCAGAATACAACAAATTCCCATTACCTTCATAAAAGTTAATTGGTTATTGTGCAGTGCTCTAATCATTCCGATTATTACTACTGTACCAGATATACTCAAAACGGTGGTCATGATATCATGATATTCAGAAAATATGAAAGGGGCTGATAAAATTGCTAAAGCTCCCGAAATTTTTATCATCATTTTCCAAATTCTATTTTTTTCAAAATGGTTTGCAAATTGAAAGAAAAAAATAATCATACTGCTACAAAGAATGATTATTCCCGTAATTGCAACTGGTTGTGCTTTGTTTTTAGTTCCATTCAGTCCATTGTCAAGCATTAAGTTACACCAGTAATTGTTGGACCAGTCAAATCCAACTGAATTAAGGTCTACTTGTGAACCACCAGGATATAATGTAGAAGCATAAATGTAAATACCTATAAAAAGTAGTATGCCAATCGTAGGAAGAAATTTTAATATTCCTTTTTGGTATATCATATTTCTCTTTTTTCAAAAATGTGCTACAACGGTCAAATATAACCGTCAGTTACTGAATTAAAGTTAATGATTTTCAGTTAATCACAAACGTTGGACAAACCTTTAGGTTCAACGCAGTTAAATCGAACTTGTGAGATTCATCAGTACATCAGCATTTATAACTATGGGAATAAATTTTGGTTATATACATTGTTCGCGTTAGCTGTTGTTTACTTTTCAATTAGTTCCGTTTTAAATTCCAGCCAAACTGTTATAATGCTTTTGGCATTCTCGATTTCAATATCGTCGGTCGTATTTATTATTGATAGCGATATGTTTTCAGTTAGCTTTTTTTCCGCACGTTTTGTATTTGTCCATATCAATCCAGAGTTCTCACGATTTAATTCCTCTTTATTCACATAACATTTTCCAATTACATAATATGGAATCGCATACAAATGTTGATTGTCGTAATCGTGAGGCATTAATTCATCCATTCCTTGTCCGACAGCTTTAGTCAAATCAATTCCGAGTTTTTTGTCAAGTCCATTCAGTTGAGATTTAACATCAGAAATTTTACTAACATAATTAAGGCAATCAGGACAATCGCAAACAAACCCGTTTTGCGTTGCGTAGAATTTTTCCGTTTCTGTTCGGTCAATTTCTAATTTTATATTTCCTAATTCTACGGTTGTCATCAATTATGGCTAAAAGTTTTGCCTATGGTTTCATTACGGTATGGTACGCAAGTATCATTCCGCCGACACGAACACGCAGTACAAACTGGCGGTAGCAAACCATAAATTTAGCAAAAAGGCTCGAAATTCCTAATCGGAATTTCAACCGTAATAAACTATAGCCTTTGTCAGGCATAGTTATTTAATCCTCTATTTCGTCCAGCATTTTTTTTATTTCATCAATAACCAGATTAGGTTCAGAATAATGAATATAATGACCACTTTTTGTGGTGCTAATCAGTTTAGTTTGAGGGGCGCTTTCAACCCAACTTTCAAACAGCTGTTTTTTGATTTTTATATCGTCTGGACTAAAAGGTGGCGGTAGCTCCTGATAAGACACTAAAACTGTAATAGGTAGTTCAGTTGGCAGTTTCAGTTCTTTTATTTCATTTTCCATAGTATCTACTTCTTTGTACTCATTTTGGACTCCAATAGATTGAGTGGCATAAAAACCATCCATTTCTTTGGTCAGCATCTCAGATTCTTCTTCTGGTCTTGCAGCAAATAGTCGTTCCAAAAGACCCTCAAGAGTAGGATCAACAAATACCAGCCCAACAACTTTTTCTGGATAAGAATTTTGAAATTTCCTAATTATTAAACCACCCAAAGAATGACCAACCAAAATAAATGGACCATCTATTTCTTCCTTTTCAAGAAATCCATGTAATTCAGACACAAAATTTTCTAATGTTCTTGGGTTTTCAGTGGTAGAAGATTTACCAAGACCTATTCTGTCATAGCTTATGGTAGTCGTTATTTTTGAAATACTATCTTGAATAGTTTTCCAACCTTCTAAAGTTTCTCCAAGACCTGATTCAAATAGTATCACAGGGCTTCCACTTCCTTTCTTATCAAAATTGAAATTTAATTCACTAGTGTCCGTCTGGGCATAGACTGTAATGGTGATTAAATAGAGTATGCCCAAAAAATAAATTTTAGTTTTCATATAATGCTATGTTGGTTTTTAACTCAGTTCTTTGTTGTGCATTCGTTTTTATTCTTTATTAAACATATTTTCATACTCTTTTACGTGGTGAGGAAATTCCTCTTCGTAAAATGGATATGGAATTCCGAATATTGATATTTCATATTCTTCATTATCTATTCCTGTTATTTGATTTCCAATACCTTTAATTTCAATTCCGTTGTTGCTCGTGATTTTAAGTTCTGGAATACTCATTGTTGAAATCATTTTGTCTTCTGGATAATCAGAGGCGAGTTCGATTTGATTATTCAAACAGTATTCTCTTAAGAATTCGTAAGGCGATACAATTCCGTTAAATTCAATCAGTCCGAATGCAACTCCCATAGGTGCATCAGCTTTTTCCAGTTCAGAAGTTCCGATTAGAGTTCCGTTCAAAGTTATCTTATATAATTTACTCATAAATTGAAGCACCTTTTAAGATATGACTGAAATTTTCCCAAGTCGGATTATCCGCATTTATTTTCATTCCCATATTGTCATAGAAACCTTGAATATCTTCTGTATAAGCAATCATACTTTCTAAAAAATCAGAAAGATTGACGTTTTCCCAATTTTCTTTGTTTTGGTCAAAGTCAGTTTTAAATTCCTTTAAAAACTCAATAAACTCTATTCTTGTCATTGTCTTTTTAGGTTTGTCTTAAATGACGCACAACGGTCTGGTGTATGATTTCATTGCGCGGTTTACGTATTAAAGTTAGAAAATAATCACAGATAGAAAATTCCGATGGAATTTTCGTAAGTCAGAAGTGACCAAGCAATTAATTATACACGTTGTTGTAAGACGTTTTTTCTTTAAGTATTTCATTTAGTTTTTCAGCTATTTGTGCTTCTTGTCCAGTTTTTAAGTAAAGAAAATTCATTCCCCAACCATTGTCTAAATTCAAAATTCCATATTCAGAGTTAAAAAACATAGGACCATTTCCATCATCGACAGATTCAGTCATAACATAAAGGTCAAACTTAAGTTCAGATAGAGATTTGTCGGTATAATGATCTTTTTTAATCAGCTCAAATTCAGTTCCAACAAAGAACAATTGATTTGTATTTTTAACAAACTTAAAACTCATATTCTTTTCGTCATCATACAGGTTTTTATAACTGTAAATGATTGAACTATCCTTATTTTTTTTGGTTAGTTCATATTCCATCTCTTTTTGGAAAGAGTCTACAAAAAATTCATATAGGAATCTTTTTTCTACTTGAAACTGAGATTTTGTATTCAATTCAGATTGTAGAGTGTCGGATTTTTTCGAGTTAGAACAACTCAAAATTGAAAATATGAATATTATGTAAAGTGCTCGTTTCAAAATGTCTTACAACGGTCTGACTATGAGCAAGCGGGCTTTAGAAGCACTTTCCTGTCAGCCGAGCCGAAAGTTAATTAATAGTTTTATCGTTTCATTTTTTTACTGTCGCCTCGCTTGCTTATAGTTTTTGTTGGCGGTAGTTATTTTTATTTTCTTTTTCAATCACTTCGTCCAATATGTATTTCTTGATGACTTCGGTTTGGTCAACTGGCTCACCTTCCCATTCAGTTATTCTGAACTCCCACAATACTGTTCTATCATAGTGTTTTTCAATTTCAATGAACGGTAATAATTTTGGGCTCTCGGTTATCCAAAAGACTCCTTCTCCACCTGAATAAGCGCCTACGGGCTTGAAATTGGCATTAAATAATCGTCCACCTACATTCTCAAAATAAAAGCTTTTCATTTTAAATGTATCCCAAGCAAATGGATTTATCAAATTAAGTCCGACAAGTCCAAAAACTACAATTGAGCAAATGATTATCAAGGTTTTAAGAGAAGTGTTCAGCCACGTCTTTCGAGACTTATGTTTAAATACTGTCAAGAGTCCAATTGAAACGAGTAAGATTGAAAAAATTATATCTGTCCAATAACCTGTTAATGATATGTTAGTCAGAAGAACTGTAGCTAAATATACAGTAGTAAATAGTGTTAATATGATTTGTCTTCTGGTCGTCATTTTTTAATTACAGCCAACGGTTTGGCTATGATTCCGTTGCGTGAAAATCCGCTAGGATTTTCCGCCGTAAACCGAAGATAGCAAATTGCAATGAATTCCGATTAAGGAATTCAGCCGCAATGAGCTATACACGTTGTTGTAACACGTTTTTATTTAAATAGGTTTTTAATTCGTTCAACAATGCTTTTATTGGTTCTTTTTATTGATTTAGGATATTCTTTCTTAGTTCTAAAAACTTTGAAATCATCTTCATAGACATTTTCGGTATATTCTTTTCCAATATGTTCAATTCCGTTTTTGTCAATTAATATAGTTTGGCAATATAAATATCGATATCCAGTTTTCCCCATTTTGACTTTTAGGATTCCATTTCCAATAAAATCAGATTCAAAATTTTGACTTTTTAGTGTTTTCCATACGGTTTCTTTCAGTCGAGGCAACTGACTTAGAATAGGTTTTATTTCAAGTTCTTTCGGTTCTATTGAGTTATTCCAAAAGTTAATAGATAATTCGCTTATATTTTTTTCAGATGCAGCGTTGAAAACCCAATCAGCCATATATCCTTTACTGTAATAAAAGGTTGTACTGAAAAACTGTTGAGTTATCGTATTTGGCAATCCTTTTAGTCGGTTTATTTTCGGCAATGCAGTTTTTTTAAATGTGTTACAACGTTAGTATATACAAACCTAGCCAAAAAAGTACGCATACACAACCCTAATTATGTGTTATTCAGCACCTTTTAGCAAATTATGGCATAACCATATAAAAGTGAGTTATGTCGCACCTTAGTACATTCAAAACCACCATAAACCAACAAGCAGCACAAACCAAAACCTAATGCACAAACAACGCTACACTATACCCATCACCACCAGGCAATAAAAAAAGGCTATCATTTACCTGTTGGTAAGACCTTAAGAGCAGAAACAAAAAAAATCCCAAGCTATAAGCTTAGGATTAGGTATTCAGTATGAGTAAATATACTCTAAGTTAATCGTCAGGGTGCATAAAGCGTTGTTTACCCAATAGCACATCTTCACTCTCTACATGGTCATCATCTGGCACACAACAGTCTACAGGGCAAACCGCAGCACACTGTGGCTCTTCATGAAACCCCTTGCACTCCGTACATTTATCTGGTACAATGTAATATAACTCGTCACTTATAGGCTCCTGTGCTTCATCAGCATCCACTTCCTTTCCGTTTGGTAATACTACAGTACCGTTCAAACTTGTACCATCTTTATAGCGCCAATCGTCAGCACCTTCATAGATAGCAGTATTAGGACATTCTGGCTCACAAGCTCCACAATTTATACATTCATCCGTGATTATAATTGCCATAGTAAATTTTAGGTTTTTATTGCTTAATTTTGCAGTTGCAAAAATAAAGCCAAAATGGCGTTTTACCAAACTCTACATGGATTTACAACAAAGAATTAACGCATTCTCTAATTTAGGTCAGTTTTTAAGTCAATTTACTACTAATGGCATTCAAAAAGACAACACTGTTGAAGCCAACGGCATTTTTTTTGATGGGTTCAAACATCAAATAAAGCTAGCCAAAGAACACAACGGCTGGTTTACAGAAGCAAACATATACTTTAGTTTAGAGTCTTGGGCAAATGCACTTACAACAAGCAATATCAACCAATGGGTAAGCCGCTACAATTTTAATAATGTAGAGCCAAAAACCATAGGCATTATTATGGCTGGCAATATACCATTAGTAGGCTTCCACGACTTCTTATCAGTACTCATGTCTGGGCACAACGTACTGATTAAGCAATCCTCTAACGACAAGCACCTACTACCCTATTTAGCAAAGTATCTCGAAATAGTAGAACCAGGCTTTAAAAACAAGATTACATTCTCACAAGACAAGCTCGAAAACTTCGATGCAGTCATTGCAACAGGTAGCGATAACACAGCACGTTATTTTGAATATTACTTCAAAAACAAACCATCCATCATCAGAAAAAACAGAAACTCTGTAGCCATTCTTACTGGTAAAGAGTCTAAAGACCAGTTAGAAGCTCTATCAGATGATATCTTTAGATACTACGGATTAGGATGCAGAAATGTCTCAAAACTATTCGTACCCAAAGACTATAATTTCGATGCCTTCTTTAATGCCGTATACAAGTGGCACCCAGTTATTCACGAAGCCAAATATGCCAACAACTACGACTACAACAAAGCCGTGTATCTTATGAGCGAATTCGACATGCTAGAGAACGGTTTCCTAATGATAAAAGAAGACCAAAGCTATGCCTCACCAATAGCCACAGTATTTTATGAGTATTATGAATCCACAGAAGATCTTAAGACTAAAACACAAGAAGATAGAGACAGAATACAGTGTATTGTAGCCGATGGCTTTACAGAAAATGAAGTAGCATTTGGGCACACCCAAAAACCAGAACTTTGGGATTATGCAGACAATGTGGATACTGTTGATTTCTTGTTAAAAATTTGATACAAAAATTAGGAATTAATTAGTGCTTTATAGGCAATTAATTAGCACCTTTGTAACATATCAAACAAAAAAACAACATATTTCTGAAGCATCAGAAATGAAACTTTACTCTTCATGAAAAAACATAATTTTAGTGCAGGTCCTTGTGTACTACCAAAATCTGTAATCCAAAAAGCTTCTGAAGCACTTATAAACTTTGACGATGGTTTATCACTTATAGAGATTTCGCATCGTAGTAAGCCTTTTGTAGACGTTATGGAAAATGCAAGAGCTTTAGCTTTAGAGCTTTTAGGCTTAGAAGGTAAAGGGTACAAAGCCTTATTCTTACAAGGTGGAGCTAGCACACAGTTTTTAATGGTAGCATTAAACCTTCTTGAGAAAAGAGCTGGATATTTAAATACCGGTACTTGGAGTGACAAGGCTATAAAAGAAGCTAAAATTTATGATGATATCTACGAAGTAGCCTCTTCAAAGAGTGCTAACTTTAATTACATACCAAAAGGTTACGATATCCCTGAAGATTACGATTATTTCCACTGCACATCTAACAATACCATTTTCGGAACACAAATGAAGAGTTTCCCAGACTCACCAATTCCTATGGTTTGCGATATGAGTAGTGATATCTTCTCTCGTCAGTTAGACTTCACTCAGTTTGATTTAATTTATGCTGGTGCACAGAAAAATATGGGTCCTGCAGGTACAACACTTGTGGTTGTAAAAGAAGATATACTTGGTAAAGTATCGCGCAAAATTCCTTCTATGATGGACTATAAAGTACATATTAGCAAAGGAAGTATGTTCAATACACCTCCTGTATTTGCAGTTTATACCTCTATGTTAACCTTACAATGGTTAAAGGATTTAGGCGGTATAAAAGCAATCGAAGAAGAAAACGAAAAGAAAGCTCGTTTAATTTACTCAGAAATAGACTTAAACCCTCTCTTTAAAGGTTATGCGGTAAAAGAAGATCGCTCTATCATGAATGCGACCTTTACATTAGAAAACGAAAACCTTAAAGAAACATTTGATGCCATGTGGGCAGAAGCCGGAATCAACGGTCTTAACGGTCACAGAAGTGTTGGTGGCTACAGAGCATCTATGTACAATGCTCTAAGTCTAGATAGTGTAAAAGCACTTGTGGAGGTTATGAGTGAACTAGAACGTAAAGCTTAAAAAAATAAAACAAAGAATTCCTAATTACATGAAAGTATTAGCAAACGATGGTGTTTCTCAAAGTGGTATTGACGCTTTAGAAGCAGCGGGTTACGAAGTGATAACAACAACAGTTGCACAAGAACAATTACAAAACTACATAAACGATAAAGAGATTTCTGTACTCTTGGTAAGAAGTGCTACTAAGGTAAGAAAAGACATTATAGACAACTGCCCTAGCCTTAAAATTATTGGTCGTGGTGGTGTTGGTATGGATAATATAGACGTTGAGTACGCAAGAGAAAAAGGGCTTCATGTTATCAATACTCCTGCAGCGTCATCACACTCTGTAGCAGAATTAGTATTTGGTCACTTCTATGGTTTAGCTAGGTTCCTTCATAACTCTAATCGCGATATGCCTTTAGAAGGAGATGCTAACTTTAAAGCACTTAAAAAAGCCTACGCTAAAGGTGTAGAATTAAAAGGGAAAACTTTAGGAGTTATTGGTTTTGGAAGAATAGGACAAGCTACTGCCAAAATAGGGATTGGTGCTGGCATGAACATCGTAGCCTTTGACCCATTTATTGAAGAAACCACTTTAGAATTAGACTTTTTTGATGGACAAAAAGCAAGCTTTAACATAAAGACTGTATCTAAAGAAGAGGTTTTAAAACAAGCTGATTTTATAACACTTCATGTACCTGCTCAAAAAGAGTATGTTATTGATGAAGGCGACTTTAACCAAATGAAGGATGGAGTTATTATAGCTAATGCTGCACGTGGTGGAGTTGTAAATGAAGTAGCTTTAGTAAAAGCCATAGAAAGCGGAAAAGTAGCAAGAGCTGCCTTAGATGTTTTTGAAAAAGAACCACAACCAGAAGTTCAATTACTTATGAATCCTGCTTTATCATTAACACCACATACTGGTGCTGCAACCAATGAAGCACAAGATAGAATTGGTGCTGAACTGGCTGAACAGATTATTAAAATATTAGGCTAACAAAATAAATGTGACCTATTTAGATAAAACGAGTCCTATAAATGTATAGGACTTTTTTTGTACCTTATTAAACTAAATGTATTAACCGTAATTTTATAAAACAATGGAAGGAATTTTAGACTTATTAAATAGTGATTTAGGTAAAAACATCATCAGTGGTGTTTCTGGTTCAACAGGAACGGATCAAGACAAAACAAGTAGTGTTTTAACGATGGCTTTACCTGTGCTTATGAAGGCAATGGAGCGCAATGCTTCTACACCAGAAGGTGCTCAAGGTCTTATGGGAGCTCTAAGCAATAAGCACGATGGTAGTATCTTAGACAACTTAGGTGGCCTTTTTGGAGGCGGAGTTGATGAAGATGTAAAAACTGATGGGTCTAAAATTTTAGGTCATATCTTAGGTAGCAAACAACAAGGTGTAGAGCAAGTTATTGGTCAAAAATCTGGATTAGATGCTGGTTCTGTTGGTAACATTCTAAAAGTTGCTGCACCAATCCTAATGGGTGTTTTAGGTAAGCAATCGCGTCAAAACAATGTAAGTTCTCAAAGTGACCTTACAGGTTTATTAGGAGGGTTACTTGGTGGTAACGATACTCAAAACGAACAAAGTTTCTTAGAAAAGATATTAGATGCAGATGGTGATGGTAGCGTTATTGACGATGTTGCAGGAATGGTGCTTGGTAGTGCTAAGAAAAAAGGTGGTCTTGGAGGTCTTTTAGGAGGCTTATTCGGAAAATAAAATCCTACCACAAAATTATATACTAAAGCAACTCTTAGGAGTTGCTTTTCTTATTTATAGTCTTACTCACTGAATTGGTGTATTTACTCATTAGCTGTTTTACACTATGGCATTTGTGCTTTTCTTTGTCTTTAACATCAATAATTCTAAAATGAAAAAAATTATTAATATCTTTAATGTTATGAAAAAGATTATTCCATTCGTTGTACTTATTGCTCTAATTGCCAGCTGCAAATCTTACAATACAAATGCAACGATTAATAATGGCAATGACAGTGCTTTAGTAGAAAATGACACCGTTTCTATAAGTAGTGACGAAACTGACTATGAAATTATTATTATAGAACCTGGTTTTAATTCATGGTTGGCCAGTACAGCTAGACCTAGAGGTTTTCATTCTCAATCTTATCTTGAAAAACGAAACATTTTACTAGTCCAGGCATGGAATCAAAGAAATCTTCAACCTTATAATTACGACCCAAACTTATATGAGTTAAGAATTGATTACGATTCGCGTACAGATTATGGTTATGAAGTTAACTATAAACTATATAACTACTTTTTATACTTTCAGCTGAAATATAAACAACAATTGACCTCCTTCATTCCTAGAATTTAGCGTAATTTTGCAGCACTATAAAAGTGCTATGAATAAGTTTAAAGAAAATTGGGAAATTCAGCATAACTGGCAATTAATTTTTCCATTAATTGGTCTTTTGAGTCTTGGATATTCTTCATACAGATTGGCATTAATCTTTTTTGATGAATTTGGGTATATTCTCATAGCCACATTTGCACTGTTTATAAGCTTATTGGTTTTAATTTTAAAGCTTTTTACATTTCTTGAAAAGCGTTGGAAACTTCAATATCGTTGGGAAATGATAAGAGTTTTTATCGTTTTTGCAGTCACAGGCTCATCCTCATTATATGTTGGCAGGCCTATTATTAGACTTTTGGGAATTACTAAAGAAAACTTAAACCCTATAATCTACTGGATATTATTTATTATCATTGGGCTAATTTTTTATCAAATTCTTTTAGTAACCTTTGGTTGGTTATTTGGTCAGTTTAAATTCTTTTGGGAATTTGAGAAAAAAATGTTGAGACGATTTGGCTTAAAACGTTTAGTGGATTGAACAAAAAGACTATCATAAAACATATATTCAAAGTACTTTCTTTAATACTGATACTCGCAGTATTATTACCTTCTGCGGTAAAGCTTTCGCATGTTTTTGTGCACCACAAACATGAAGTCTGTAAAAATGACAACAATGATAAAACACACTTTCACGAGTTAGACGTGGACTGTGAATTTTACAAGTTTAAATTAACTCAACAATTCTTTTTTAAGCAAAAAATTGTAGAGTTATGTTCTACAGAAGATAATTTTAAAATTACTGAGTCTCAATATGAGTTTATCAGTAAATTTCAAAAACTCCAAACCTCACTCCGTGGTCCACCACAACTGATTTAATAGAATTCGGAAAAACTTAGTTTCTCAAATTATTAAATCATAAAACATGAAAAAATTATTAGTGCTAATCCTATGCGTATTTAGCATGGGCTTAAGTGCACAACAAAAACTTAAAGGCAAGGTTATTGATAAAAATACAAAACAAGACATAAGCTTTGCTTCATTATATTTCCCAGAATTAGAAATTGGTACCACAGCTGATAGTAGTGGCGAGTTTATATTAGAATTAAGTTCTGGTACATATAAGCTAGTCATATCTAGCATAGGTTACGAAACCAAATCAATTCAGGTATCATTACCAACTTCAGAAGACCTTATTATTGAACTTTCAGAGTCTGCCATAGAAATGGAGGAAGTCATTATATCTACACCATTTCACAAGTTACAGAGTGAAAATGTAATGAAGGTAGAACAAATAAAAATGAGCGAAATAAATTCCTCTGGGTCTATTTCGCTGTCTGAAGGTATTACTAATGTTGCAGGTGTTGAGAGCGTAACTACAGGTAATGGTATTGGCAAACCTGTAATAAGAGGTTTAAGTTCTAACCGAGTTTTGGTATATACTCAAGGAGTTAGACTAGAAAACCAGCAATATGGTGACGAACATGGTCTTGGTGTAAATGGCGCAGGAATTGAAAGTGTAGAAATTATAAAAGGACCTGCCTCGCTACTCTATGGTAGTGATGCCTTAGGTGGTGTATTGTATTTAAATCCCGAACGCTTTGCTAACAATAATGAATCTAGCGCAGATGCATCTGTAAACTATTTTAGCAATACTAAAGGTTACTCAACCAATGCTGGTTACAAAAGCTCAAAAGATGCCCTCAAATTTCTTTTTAGAGGTAGCCTTACCGAGCACTCAGACTATAAAACCAATAAATATAGAGTTACCAATACGCGCTACAGAGAACAAGATTTTAAAGCAGGCTTTGGATATCAGTCTTCAAAATTTAAAACTGAATTGCGCTATAATCTTAACAATGCCAAAATAGGATTACCGGAAGAGATTGGTATTCAATCTACTAATAAAGCGCCTTTGCTACCTTATCAAAATATAGATAATCATATATTTAGTTCTAAGTCCACCCTATTCTTTGAAAATTCTAGTTTAGATTTAATTTTAGGCTATACGTATAACAACAGAAAAGAATTTGAAGAACATCATCATCATGACGAAGATGAAGACGAAGACCATGATGAAGAGCACGAAGAAGGTGAAATACTCGAACCTGCACTTCATATGAAGCTTAAAACCTTCAACTATAACATGAAATACAATCTACCAAAACTTGGCAAGTTTGAAACTATTGTTGGTGTACAAGGTATGAATCAAATTAACACTAATTATGGTGAAGAAATCCTAATACCAAATGCAACCACTAACGATATTGGTGTTTTAGCAACATCACATATTCATTTTGAAACTGTAGATGTGCAGCTAGGTGCAAGGTATGATTACAGAGAAATTTCTATACAAAATATAGACAACAGAAATTTTAATGCTTTTAATGGTGCTTTAGGCTTTAAAACCAACTTATTTGAAAAAGCTACAGTAAGACTAAATTTAGCATCTGGTTTTAGAGCACCTAATTTATCAGAATTAGCTTCAGATGGTACTCACGAAGGTACAAACCGATATGAAATAGGAAATTTAGATTTAGAAAACGAACAAAATTTTCAAGTTGATTTGGCTTTAGAATATAAAAACGAGCACATAGAGTTCTTTGCTAATGCCTTTTACAATAAAGTGAATAATTACATTTTCTTAAACCCAAACGGCGATTTTATTGATGATGATCCTGTATTTATTTACGAGCAAGAAAATGCAAGTTTATATGGTGGTGAATTTGGTTTTCACTTACATCCACATCCTTTAGACTGGCTACACTTTGAGAGTAGCTTTGAAACGGTTACGGGTAAATTAGATAATGATGATTACTTACCACTTATTCCTGCCAACTCGCTTACAAATACCATTAGAGCAGAGTTTGATTCTCAACTATTTAAAGACAGTTATGCATTTGTAAAATTGCGTTCTACATTTGCTCAAAATAATGTCAATCCGTTTGAGACAAGCACAGATGGTTATAATTTATTGAGTTTAGGTTTAGGAGGAACAATAACAGTTTTCAATAATAATTTAGATGTTAGCTTAACCGCAACAAATCTATTAGACACAGAATATATTCATCATCTGTCTCGACTAAAACCCGATGGTATTTTGAATATGGGTCGAAATATTAATATTGGTGTTACTTGCACACTTTAAAATAAAAAAGCACTCAAATTGAGTGCTTTTTTTATGCTTTTACAACACTTGCTTTTTCTTTATTAAAAACAAAGGTGTACAACCACATTAACGAGAATGTAGGTACAACATCCATAAACGGCAACGCCTCTTCCACAAACGAAATAACCGCTGCCACTTTTCCCTTTCTTCCTCTATACATCTTTGTCATTAAATAGGCAGATAAAGGTGCCCACACAATATCAAAAGGAGGAAAAACAAAAGATACATAACCAAGTGCATCAAAAAGTATACTAAGTCCTAATTTTTTATAAGTGTTCATGTAGATATTTAATTATTAAACTACTAAATATTAAGCAATAAGTATTCCAAAATTTAATGATTTGACTTCATTTCGTTAATTCTGTTAACAATACTATGGTATTTTAACTTTTAGTTAAGAAGCTACAATGCTGTCACAACCTAGTTTTGTAAAAAAATAACTTAATAGAGGTTTAAGAATAAAATTAAAAAGCTAAAAGTGTAACACTCATAAAAAGTGTTAGTCTTTATTGACAAACCGAAGAATGCATCAATCAATCATCATGAACCATCGTTCTCTTTCCATTCTGTTTATCCTTTTTTTCTGTAGTATGATACATTCACAAGAAGAAAACACAGTTCTTACTAAGGATAAAAAAACACTTAACATTGCCAGAGCATCTAACAAACCAAAAATTGATGGTGTCTTAGATGATGCTATTTGGGAAAATGCAGATGTAGCCACAGATTTTATCCAGTTTAGACCAGATATTGGCAATACACTACCAAAAGAGCAACGTACAGAAGTAAAAATGAGCTATGATGATGACGCTATCTATGTTGCTGCCTATCTGCACGACGAGCCTTCAAAAATCATGAAACAGCTTACTTCCCGAGACAATTTTGGTCAGAATGATTTCTTTGCAGTTGTTTTAAATCCTAATAATGACGCACAAAATGATACTGAATTTTTTGTATTTAGCTCTGGTCAGCAAGCAGACGCTATAGCCAATCCTAGTATTGGCGAAGACTTTAGCTGGAATGCAGTTTGGCAAAGTGCTGTGCAAATTGTAGATGATGGTTGGATAGTTGAAATAGAAATACCATATAGAACGCTTCGTTTTCCAGATCAGGAAGAACCAACTTGGGGACTTCAGTTTCACAGACATTTTAGAAGAGATCGATCACAGTATACATGGAATGCATTTGACCCTACTCAAGGAAACATTGGCTTATATCATGGTGAACTTATTGGTTTAAAAAATCTAAAGCCGCCTGTAAGACTAAACCTCTACCCTTTTTCAACTGGAATTTTGAATAGTTATGATGGAGAAACAGATACTGACTTAACCTTTGGAATGGATGTTAAATATGGAATTACTGATAACTTTACGCTAGATGCTACTTTGGTTCCAGATTTTAGTCAGGCAGGTTTTGACAGAGTGGTTTTAAACCTTGGTCCTTTTGAGCAAACATTTTCAGAACAACGTCAGTTTTTTACTGAAGGTGTAGATTTGTTTTCCAAAGGAGATTTATTCTTTTCCAGACGTGTCGGTGGTAAACCAAGTGGTGAACTACAATTAGCAGATAATGAAGAAGCAAATATACCTGAAGAAGTTAAAGTTTTAAACGCTTTAAAAGTTTCGGGTAGAACCAAAAAAGGGCTAGGTGTTGGTATTTTTAATGCTATTACCGAAAAAACCTACGCCACTGTAACCAATACAGATACAAATGAAAAACGTCGTGAGGTTGTAGAGCCTTTTACCAATTACAACATTTTGGTTGTAGACCAACAGTTCAATGGTAATTCTTCGGTAAGTCTCATAAATACTAACGTAATGCGCGAGGGTGAGTTTAGAGATGCTAATGCTACGGCATTAGTTACAAACCTACAAAACAAACGTAACACTTATCGTATAAGAGGAGAAGCAAAAATGAGTAATGTAAATCCTCAGTTTGACAATACACAAACAGGCTACAGTACCTTTTTCTATATTGCCAAATCTCATGGAAATTTAAGATATAGTTTTGACCATAGTTTTGCGGACACCAATTACGAAATCAATGATTTGGGACTCAACTTTAGAAACAACTTTAACAATTTTGGTGCTGATATATGGTATCAGATTTTTGAACCTAAAGGAAACCTGAACAGATACAGTGCAAACGCTTACATCAATTACAGAAACCTTGCTAATCCTGGCACTTTTACAGGCACCAATTTTGGCGCAGAGTATAACGCCCAAACCAAAACTTTGAACAATTATGGATTTTGGGTAGATATGGAACCTGGTAAACAGTACGACTATTTTGAATCTCGAGATGGACGCTATTTTATTTATGAAAGTATAGCAAGTACAGGTGGTTATTATTCTTCTAACTATAATAAAGTTTTTGCTTTTGATGTTAATGCTAACGCTTATAAAATTTTTGAAGATGGTAGAGATTTGTTTGGCTACAACTTATCCTTAAGCCCAAGAGTAAGGGCTAACGACAAGCTTCTTATGGTTTATAGCTTTAACTTAAACATGTCTAACGGATCTCGTGGTTATGCTACTTACCAAGATGATCAGCCTATTTTTGGAGAGCGTAATCGTAAGCGTGTAACCAATACCATTTCTGCAAACTATACATTTAATCCTTTTAATTCGCTTGCACTAACATTTAGACATTATTGGGACACTGTAAATTACGATGATGAGCTCTTTACCTTACTAGATAATGGTCGTCTTACAACAGAACAAGGTTATACTGTAGATAACGTTGATGAATCCCCAAACATTAATTTTAGTACATGGAATATAGACCTAAGCTACTCATGGCAGTTTGCTCCTGGCAGTTTCTTAACAGCTTTATACAGAAATCAGTTGTTTAATTTTGATACCATGTCCCAAGATAGCTATTCTGAAAGTCTAGATACACTTTTTGATCAGCCAATACAACATACTATTTCTGTAAGACTTCAATATTTCTTAGACTTTAATGGTATTAAATCTATTTTTAAAAAGAACGATAAAGCACAAAGTGGACAAGCCAATAACTTTCTTTCAAGTCGCAAAAGAAGATTTGGTATCAACTCCTAATTTTTGGTAAATTCTTTAGTCTCTCAACACAAAATTGATAGCTCTGTTTTTATCCAAATATCATTAAAATCTAATAACTTAAAAGTCCTGCAAACAAAGCGTCTAATAAACTAAAAAATAGTATTTTCGCTATTGTATGATAAAAGCTACTAACATTCAAAAATCGTATAAAGATTTACACGTTTTAAAAGGTGTAGATATTAACATTGCTGAAAGTGAAATTATCTCTATAGTTGGTGCTTCAGGAGCTGGTAAAACTACGTTGCTTCAAATTTTAGGCACACTTGATAAACCCGATTTTAAAAGTGATACCACTCTAGAAATCAACGGACAATCTATCACAGAACTCAATGATAAAGCCTTGGCAAAATTTAGAAATAAGCACATCGGTTTTATCTTTCAGTTTCATCAATTATTACCAGAATTTACAGCTTTAGAGAATGTTTGCATACCTGCATTTATCAATAACACACCAAAAGTTGAAGCCGAAAAACGTGCTATAGAATTGCTAGATTATTTAGGTTTAAAAGATAGAATACACCACAAGCCAAATAGCATGTCTGGTGGTGAGCAACAGCGCGTTGCTGTAGCTAGAGCTTTGATTAATCAACCGAATATCATTTTTGCTGATGAACCTTCTGGTAATCTAGACAGCGAATCTGCAGAGCAACTACATCAGCTCTTTTTTAAGCTGAGGGATGAGTTTAATCAAACGTTTGTCATCGTTACCCATAACCAAGAACTAGCCAACATGGCTGATAGAAAGTTAACAATGGTTGACGGTAAGATTATTTAAGCCTTTTTGTCTTCTGTTTTAGGTTCTGTTAATGTTACACGCGTACGTGGTAAACTATCAGGATAATTTTCCCTAATGAAATCAATCATCTTTTCCCTAACGTATACTCTAAGATCCCAAGCTGTAGGTGAGTTTTTAGCACTTACTAAAATCCGTGTTTCCACGGTGAATTCTTTAGAGTCTGTCACCTGAAGCACTTGTACGTTTTTATCCCATAAATCGGTAGTATTTAAAATCCGTTTCAACTCTGCCCTTAAAGCATCAAAAGGTACATTGTAATCCGTGTACAGAAATACACTTCCAATGATATCTGCACTAGACCGTGTCCAGTTTTGGAAAGGTTTTTCCAAAAAATATGTAGATGGCAATACCAAACGTCTTTTGTCCCAAAGTCTTACAACCACATATGTAAGGTTAATTTCTTCAATCCAACCCCATTCTCCTTCCACGACTACGGCATCATCAATTCTAAATGGTTGTGTTATGGCAATCTGAATACCTGCCATCAGCGCACCAAACACTTTTTGAGCTGACAAACCTAAAATGATACCTGCCACACCAGCTGACGCAAAAATACCAACACCTATCTCTCTAATACTCTCAAAAGACAGCAATATCAGTCCAATTGTAGTAAGTATAATGACAAAGACTATCACTTTTTCAAGAATATTGAATTGCGTATAGACTTTTCTGGATTTCAAGTTGTCTTCTTTACTTATGTCGTATTGTTTTAATACCTGGCGTTTTATACGCCTCAATAGAATAATGAGAAACCACGCTATAGCCACAATAATAAAATTTCTGCGCTGTTCTACCACAAGCGATAAATCAATATTCCATTGGTTCGATGCCCAATTGGCAATGGGTTTTATAGCAAAAATGATAAGGATTAAAACGATACTAAAGATGAATTTGGTGTTCTTCATAAACGTATTTTGGTATTATAAGGTAAATGCCATTGTATAAGCAAGATATTGCTATACTAAAATTGAAAGGCATACATAACGAAAGTAAGCTAAGTTAAGGCTTTATCGTATCTATACCAAGGGAATGGACTAGAGATAACGCTATAAAAGCCTTAAAGTTTACTTAAATGGTTGAAGAAAAGATTTGTATTAAAAATCTTTATTCGGTTTTGTTCTCTTCCTTATAGTCTAAGATTGCTTGCTTAGAATACAATTCTCCTAGTGCTTGTGCAAAAGCTGTAGTCATTCTTTCATCCCAATTTTTTATATCATTTTCAAATGATTTTTGCAATTGAGTATTGTTTATTGGCATACCTAAATAATAGACTCTTCCAGAAACTTCCGACTTGGCTATTATTAAAATACCAGCTAATTTATTCTCCTTAGTTCTTACCAAAGCGTTAAAACTAAATGAATAATCACTTCTGGTAATGCTATCGATGTTATCAACTTTATAACCTCTTTTCATGTCTAAACCAGAAGACAACTGCATTTCGTAGCCTCTTATCATATAGTTGTACTCTTCTAAAGTAGTTCCGTTAGTTTCAGAAGTTTGAGAAAAGGATAAATTTAAAGTTAAGATAATTGCAAAAAGATGAAGTATTCTTTTCATTTGTAGGTAGATTTAAGATTAGGGTTAAGCCAAATATATTAATATTCTACATATTATGACTAAAATAAATTTAAATCAACCTTTTGCATGGGAGCTAATTTAACCTTGGCAAAAGGAATTTTTCACAACCTTTTCACGCAACCTTTTTACACTTTTGTCATCTTAAATTAAACCAATTTATGCGCAAACTACTTTTACTGGTGTGCTTTTGCTTTCTCTGTTCATGTGCTACCATACTTAATGGTAAAAAAGACAAAGTCTACATACATGCACCCAAAAACACTAAAGTAAAATTTGATGGTGACGAGTTTTTAGTAAAAGAAGATCATGTTGCTATTTTTCCATTGCGCTCAAAAGATTCACTAAAGTTTGAACTTTCTAACGATAGCATTGCAACAGAATTTGCCTTTAGAAAAAGAACCTCTGGTCTCTATATTTTAAACTTAATGTCGCCTTATTATATAGGTTTTTTGGTTGACCTAACCAATCCTAAACGTTTTTCATACAAGAGACATTTACAATTTGACATTGATAGTACACAGAATACCTTTTTTAATCTAAACAGCAAACCTATTCACTTTAAAAGGAATGACATTTTTGTATATACCTCACCATTAAAAGCTATGGATATTTTTTCGCAACCTATGCTTACTTTAGGTGCAGAGTATTTTATTACCGATAAGCTAAGCGTAAGTGCAGAATACGGTACTGTATTTACCGAAAGACTTGGAAGTGGTAGAAATCCCAAACTAAGACTTGTTGAAGACAAAGGAAGAGCCTTTAGGTACGAGCTAAAATATTATAACCTGCTGAGTATATCTAGTAACCCAAGAGTAAATGAATATATTGGCTTAGAGACTCGTTTTATCCGCTATCAATTTAATGAAGACATCAGTTATACTAGAGAACTCGATGAGATTACATTTACTATTGACGAAACATTAGTAGTACGCAAATCGGTAAATATTTTTAATATAAAATACGGTTTAAACTATCCCATTGGCAAAAAATTCTTTATTGATTTATACTCTGGTTTTGGAGTGCGTCTATTTGATATTAAAAACCATAATAGAAACTATAACCCAGAAACAGACGCGCTTATAGATGACCGTGGGCATCATGATTTTAGAAGACGTAATGTTGAAGGATTAAATAGCGAAAATCACTTTAATTTTACCTTAGGCTTTAAGTTTGGGTATAAGTTTTAGTTAGATTTTGGTTGCGCTTATTGGTTTTGGCTATGGTTTCGTTACGGAATGGTACTCGAGTATCATTCCGCCGTAACCATAAATTTAGCAAAAAGGCTCGAAATTCCGATTAGGAATTTCAGCCGTAGTGAACTTTAGCCGTTATTGTACGCAGTTTTTTATTCAGAATCCGAAATTATCTTTACCACATTTATCACGCTAACAGTGCTTATCACACATAGTTCAGCGAATCTCTTATCAGCGTCTAATTTATGAGTCGTCTTATTCATTACATCAATTGAATCTGAAACAAGGTTAATGCTCGACTCGGCTATTTTCCTCAACTCCTTATTTGATTTTCCAGATAGTTCGAAAGAAACAAAAGTGTTCAATTGATTTTTAAATTTTCCATTATGAACTTCTATGGTTGGGTCTTTGGGAATGTGTTTTTCTTTGTCGAATACCTCACGAGCTAACTTGTCCATTATACTTCGAGAAGTATTTCCAATATTTTGATAGTCAATAGAGTCTATGCTCTTTTTTAGTGAGTCAATTAACTTTTTCTGAAGTTCATTAATTTCTTCCCATTCTGTTTTTACAAGTACAACATCAATTTGATTTACTTCAAGTTTTGACATGTCCAAAACCCAGTCAATAGAGTCGATTAAATAATCTGTTGATTTATTGATTCGGTCTTTAATTTCCTTTTGAAACATAAATTTCAAATCAAAATATTTATAGTAAATATCTGGTGAAGTATATATTTTTAAGTCATAAGCATTTGGAAATTGTCTATGATTCCAGTGTTCTTTGAAAACAAATCTTGAATTGTCAATAATTTCAATATGTAGAGTTTCTTCTTTTGCTCTTGAAATCTCTTTAAGAATGTGTTTTATTTTAGTATTGGTAGATTTTCCTATCATCAATTCAAATTGCGTACAACGTTAAGATATAGTTTCGTTTCAATGAACTATATCGATTGATACTGAAACAAATTCAGCACAGGTAAGCAAGTTACCTTTTTAAACTAAAAAGTCAATACGTAACCACACGTATTTTTCAACTTAAACTGCTCTAATTAAAAGATATAACAAATTTTATAGTGTTAATGATGCTTACTCGTTTTAAATCTTATATTTGCTCGTATAACATTTATAAAAATAAAAAATGAAAAAAGTACTATTAGCCCTATTGCTGTGTGTTAGCATCTTAGGCTTTTCGCAAGACAAAGTTTTATTACGTTTAAACTATGAGAAAGGTGATAATTATGAAATAAAAACAGTAATGAATCAAGATATGGGAGAGCTTATGGATATGGGCATTTCTATGACTATGAATCTTAGTGTTACTAATGTTGAAGACGATAATATTGTAACGGAAGCTACGTTTAGCAAAATAAAAATGACTATGGACTATATGGGACAAAGTATGGTTTACGATTCTACCATGGATGAATCTGAAATGGACGAATTTGCTAAAGGTGCACACTCTGAAATGAAAAAGCTTATGGAAACTGTTATGATAATTGAAAATGATAAGCTTGGTAATATTAAAGATACCGAAATTAAAACTGGTTTAGCTGATGTTAGCTCTTTTAAAGACAATATGAGCGGCATGGTTTATCCTGAAGAAGCTGTAGAAGTTGGATCTAAATGGTCGGCTAGCAAAGAGCAAAAAGGCATGAGTATTGAAAGCACTTATGAAGTTACTTCTATCACAGAAGATACTGTAGAAATTAAAGTAACAGGAACAATTGCTGGAGCTTCTGAAGGTACATTAAATGGTAAAAGTAGTATAGAGATTAAAACAGGAAACGTTATAAAATCTGAGGTTAACATGACTTTTTCTATTGAAGGACAAGAAGTTAAATCTGATGTGGTTATAACATCTGTAAAAAAATAAGCTTACATTTTAAACATAACTAAAAAAGCCCAGATAACTCTGGGCTTTTTTTATTTTAGACAAATTAATAAAATTACATTTCTTCAATAATTTTTACTATTAATTCAGAAGTGTCTTCATAAGAAAGTTCTTCACTTTTGGCATAGTCGATAGCCTTTTTTGCCACTTTTAAAGCTTTAGTATAATTACCTGTTTTGTATAACAATGCCGCATGAGTATCTGTATTGTAATAATTAGCCTCTAATTCTATAGATCGTTCAATAGCTTTAATAGCCTTTAGTAAATCTTTTACGTTATCGTGCTCTTCATAAGCATGCCAGGACAGACTATTTAATTTTTCCCAAGAATCCCAAATACTATCTAACACATCTTGCCCAAACTCGTCAGAATCACCGTGCTTATTCCATACATCGTATTTAGTTCCGTCTAAATAGCCTTCAGTAGATGTTATAACGATTTCTTCATCTGTACCATCCATGTGCTTTTTTATATAGCGTTCCATCATTTCTTTACTCATAGACCCTTCTACCTGTTCTAGATTAGAACTATTTTTTATAAATAAGTACGTTGGCACAGCGGTAATACCAAGAGCATCATCCACTTCATTTTTATCAATATCTATTTTGTAAAAATCCACACGGTCTCCATATTCTTCTTCTAATTCCTTTAATATTGGATCCATCCTTTTACATGGAGTACACCAAGTAGCATAAAAATCTAAAACGATTAACCTGTCGTTATTAACAAGTAATTTAGTTTGAGCATTAGTATCGGTAAGTTCGGTTTGTGCGTAAGCATTTATTATTCCTGCAAAAAGGAACAAAGCAAATAGGTTTTTCTTCATGGTAATGAGGCTTGTTTGGTTAGTTAATAGCGTTTATTAATTTTTGAAGGGGTAAGATATAAAAAATTCGATAGTATTTTAATTAACAAGGTTTATCAAATCATTACAACGACATACAACTCATATATTCTGTCTTTTATACTTAAACAAAACCATAATTTTAATAGCAATACACTTACAAAAACTGTAATTTTGTAGGGCTTAAAAAAACATACATTATCATGACATACAGAATAGAAAAAGACACAATGGGTGAAGTTAAAGTGCCATCGGATAAACTTTGGGGAGCACAAACCGAGCGATCTCGTAATAACTTTAAAATTGGAGCACCAGCCTCTATGCCTTTAGAAGTGGTTTATGGCTTTGCATATCTTAAAAAAGCTGCAGCTTATGCCAACTGTGATTTAGGCGTTTTAGACAAAAGCAAACGCGATCTTATTGCCCAGGTTTGTGATGAGATTTTAGATGGTCAACACAACGACCAGTTTCCATTAGTAATTTGGCAAACAGGTTCTGGTACACAAAGTAACATGAATGTAAACGAAGTGGTTGCTAACAGAGCGCATCAAATTGCTGGTAAAGTTATTGGTGAAGGTGATAAAACTATACAGCCAAACGATGATGTTAACAAATCGCAATCGTCTAATGACACCTTCCCTACTGGTATGCACATTGCTGCATACAAAAAAGTGGTAGAAACTACTATTCCTGGTGTTATACAATTAAGAAACACATTACACAACAAAGCAATTGCATTTAAAGATGTTGTAAAAATTGGTCGTACGCACCTTATGGATGCGACACCTTTAACTTTGGGTCAGGAGTTTTCTGGGTATGTATCTCAATTAGATCACGGTTTAAAAGCTTTAGAAAACACTTTAGCTCATTTAAGCGAATTAGCTTTGGGAGGTACTGCTGTTGGTACAGGTTTAAACACACCTGAAGGCTATGATGTTTTAGTTGCAAAATATATTGCTGAATTTACAGATTTACCTTTTGTTACTGCTGAAAATAAATTTGAAGCTTTAGCTGCTCATGATGCAATTGTAGAAACTCATGGTGCCTTAAAGCAATTAGCAGTATCCTTAAACAAAATAGCAAATGATATTAGAATGATGGCTTCTGGGCCTCGTTCTGGTATTGGTGAGATTATCATTCCTGCAAACGAGCCAGGAAGTTCTATTATGCCAGGAAAAGTAAATCCAACACAATGTGAAGCTTTAACTATGGTTTGCGCACAAGTAATGGGTAACGATGTTGCTGTTACTGTTGGTGGTACACAAGGACATTATGAGCTTAATGTATTTAAGCCAATGATGGCTGCTAACATTTTGCAATCTGCACAGTTAATTGGTGATGCTTGCGTAAGTTTTGAAGAAAATTGTGCTAACGGAATTGAACCAAACCACGCTGTTATTAAAGAATTACTTAATAACTCTTTAATGTTAGTTACAGCTTTAAATACTAAAATTGGTTACTACAAAGCCGCTGAAATTGCAAATACAGCACACAAAAACGGAACTACACTGAAAGAAGAAGCTATTAATTTAGGTTACGTATCTGCAGAAGATTATGACGAATGGGTAAAACCAGAAGACATGGTTGGTAGTTTAAAATAGGTAACTATTTTTATAAGACATCGTCAATTTGAGTTTGATTTTCATTTTGAAAATGACAAAATTTAATGCTCAAATTGACGATTTTTTATATAGTTTTCAATCAAAATTAATTATTTTTTAATTTTCTGAATATCAATTCAAAAGAGAGTTAATATTACTAAAATTCTTACATTTGCGACAAACAATTACTTTTTTGCTATGAAAAAAACTTTACTTTCTATTTTTTCCTTTTTACTAATTGTATTTTCTGTTGATGGGCAGACTTTATGGAATTCAATACAAAACATAGATCCCAATACTGGTAACGACCCGTATGTTATTGCTTCTGGTGATTTAGATGGAGATACTGATATTGATCTTGCCATAGGTACTTATAATTTTTCGGCTGATGTTGTAAAATGGTATCAAAACGATGGTAATGGTAACTTTACCTTAATGCCTACAGTTTCAGATTTAGGCACTTTAAGTGGTATTGGAGGTATTGTTATTGCGGATTATGATGGTATAAACGGAAATGACATTATTGTAAGTTCGTATTCTAATGATACAGTAATGTTTTATGCCAATGATGGCTCTGGTGGATTTAATACTGGTGTTGCAATATCAACTACTGCTGATGGTGCAGGACAACTTACTGCTGTAGATATAAACAATGATGGTAATTTAGATGTATCCATTGCAGAATATGATGGTGGTGTTGCATCATGGTTACCAGGAAATGGAGATGGTACATTTGGTGCTAAACAAACCATAGTTGCAGTAAATCTTCCTGGTAATCTAAGTTTTGATGATTTTGATGGAGATGGTGATCAAGATGCTTTGATTGGCTATATAGATGGGACCACATCAGGTACTATAGAAATCTATTATAATCAATATGTAGAAAGTGGAATGACGAGTGTATCCTGGATAAAGGATACAGTTACAGTTAATAGTGGTAATCCGTATTTACTTGTTACTGCTTTTGCAGATGTTAATGACGATGGAACTTTAGACATTATTAAATCTGATAATGTTAGTGGAGATGTTGCTTGGTATAGCAAAACCAAAAATGGACCGTCAATTGAAACAATAATATCAGATGATTCAATAATAGATAGACCTGCCGTAGTCGCCGTTGCTGATTTAGATAATGACACCTATAATGATGTTATTTTAACTGATGGAGGATCTACTAATGATGCTATTATCTGGTTTGAAAGTACAGATGTAGGTACATTTAATTCTGAAGCTTTAATCTACGATAACAATTATCAGCATTATGGAATTACTATTGCTGACCTTGATGGTGATGGTGATAAGGATATTGCTACTATTGGATACTTTAGTAATACGGTAGATTGGTACGAAAACATACTTGAAACTTTAACAATTAATGACAATACATCTACTAGATTTTCTATTTTCCCAAATCCAACAAAAGATGTTTTAAATTTTGAAGGTATAAACGATAGTACAATCAAAATTTCTATAATTGATGTTTTAGGAAAAACCGTTTTTAATATATCTCAAAACTCAAGTCAAAGCCTAGATGTCTCTAGCCTGTCCAATGGTATCTACACAATAACTGTTGATGGAAAATTTGTATCAAAATTTATTAAGGAATAGAGTTAAAAAATATTTCAACTTAAAAACGCTGATACTATTATCAGCGTTTTTTTTTATCAAAAAAAATAGAGAACTTTACAAAAAAGCCAATCTATGTCCATTCTTATAAAAAACATAAAACAACTCGTTCAAGTTCACGATTATAATGTAATGATTGTAAAAGGCGAAGACATGAAGACTCTTCCTGTTTTAAAAAATGCCTACCTCTACATAGAGCATGATACTATTATAGAATATGGTGAAATGGAATATTGCGAAGGTATTGAAGCTGAAACCATCATAGATGCTACAGGTCGAATTGTTTTACCTGCGTGGTGCGACTCTCATACACATATTGTTTATGCTGGTAACCGTACATCTGAATTTGTTGATAGAATAAATGGATTGAGTTATGAGGACATTGCCAATCGCGGAGGTGGCATTTTAAACTCGGCTGAATTACTTCAAGAAACCTCTGAAGATGATTTGTACGAACAGTCTATTAATCGACTTGAAGAGCTTATAAGAATGGGAACCTGTGCTTTTGAAATAAAAACAGGTTATGGCCTAACGGTTGAGGCTGAATTAAAAATGCTTCAAGTAATTAAACGTATAAAACAAGAAAGTTTAGCTAAGATTACTCCAACGCTTTTGGCTGCACATGCCATACCAGCTGAATATAAAGACAAAAAAGATGAGTACATTAAACTCATTACAGACGAGCTCATTCCTGAAGCTTCTAAATTAAATATTAGCCACTATATTGATGTCTTTTGTGAAAAGGGTTACTTTGACCTTGAGGATACTGAAGCAATTCTTAAAGCTGCCGCAGAACACAACATGAGACCAAAGATTCATGTAAATCAGTTTAATATTCTTGGTGGTGTTGCTCTTGGTGCAAAATACGATGCATTATCTGTAGATCATCTTGAAGAGCTAAATGATGATGATATAGAAGCCCTTAAAAATTCTGAGACGATGCCAGTTGCATTACCTGGCTGTTCCTATTTTTTAAGCATACCTTACACGCCTGCCAGAAAAATAATTGATGCAGGCTTACCATTAGCCATTGCCACTGATTATAATCCTGGTTCTGCACCTAGTGGAAATATGAATTTTATTGTTAGTGCTGCTTGTGTAAAGCTAAAGATGACTCCAGAAGAGGCTATTAATGCTGCCACCATCAATGGTGCTTATGCTATGGGAATTAGCAGTATGTATGGTAGTATAACCAGAGGAAAAAAAGCAAATCTTATCATTACAAAACCATTAAGCGATTATAGCGAAATACCGTATGCATTTGCTCACGACCCTGTTGAACAAGTTATTATTAATGGGCAATTAAAGGATATAAAAAATCCGGAAGAGAACTTCCGGATTTAACTATCAATCAATCAATCTTTGAAATCTTATTTCAGAGTAAACTCTGAAGTCGAAATCAATTCTTTGTCATTAAAAACGTTTATTTGGTAACGTCCTTTTTCAAAATCAGTATCTTCAGACTGTGCTATATATTCACAGATGTTTAAGTTTCTGTTTTCATAATTAAAACGACTAATTAAACTGTAGTTTAACACTTGGTCTTCAAATTCAATTTGGTCGTTGGTACCTAAAACATTGTTTTTAGGATCTATAACTTGTACGTATAATTCTTTATCACCTGCCTCAGCTAAAGTATTTTTTGCTACTGTAAAACAGATTTTAATTTTATCACTTCTTCCGGCTCTTTCGGTTGGGATTTGTCTTCCGCTACGTCTTTCAATAACTCCCATTCCTTTAAGTCCTACGGTTTGTAAAGCAGAAGCATCTTCTACTACATTTGCTAACTCAGTATTCTGTACTAATAAAGAATCTGTAAAAACCGTACGCTCAGCTAACTGTACTTGTGTACTGTCTAGAGAAGTTGCTAAGTATTCGTTCTCAACTTTTAAACGATCGTTCTCAGCTAAAAGTTCCTCTTTCTCCTCTTGTAAAGCTAAGAATCGCTTTTTGTAGCTCCATAAGCTGTTTACACTCTTTTGAGATACTTTAAGAGAATCCATTAAACCTTGAATTCGATCTCTTGCTTCAATTAAGTCTTGGTCTTTAACATCACTTTCAGCAATAGCTTCATCATACTGATCTCGTATATTAGTATAATCATTTATTAATTGTTGCTTTTCAGTTGCCCAAGCTTTTTCTTCTTTCTGATTTTCAGTGTATAACTTAGAAGCGTAAAAAGCTGTTCCTAAAAATAATACTAATAGAATACCTAATCCTACTTTAAGACCGATGCTAGTTTTTTGTGAACCTTCCATAAAATTTGTGTTTAAGTAAATTGTTAATTCTTGTTTTAATAATCTAATTTAAGGTTAAAATCTTTAAATAAAACTGTACTTTTATTTTTCAATTTTATTTAAACATCCAAATGCAAAATCTCGTTTTATTTACTTCAAAAGATCGCGATACACTTTTAAAGCTTCGAAAAGGAGAATCAAAATTTGGAGAACACATTCAGTTAATCTCTAACCTCACTAATATATACGATGATATTGCAAATTTAGACGTTGACTATGTAATTTTTGGTATTTCAGAAAATATTGGCAATTACGCAAACTATACAAAAACAAGTACTTACAAGGCTTGGGAAGCCACTGTAAAAGTTTTGTTAAATATCCAAAATAACGGCTTTACTAATGCTAATCGAGTTTTAATCTTAGGGCATTTAGAATATTCTGAAGAAGGAAAAATTGTAAACGAAAAGTCTTCTAAAAAGAATATAGCTAAGGCCAGGACATTTGTTGAAGTTATTGATAAAGATGTTACATATTTAGTTTCATCTATTGTAAAAGCTGGTAAAACACCTATTATTATTGGTGGTGGACATAATAATGCTTACGGAAATATTAAAGGTTTAGCATTGGCAACAAATGACAGAGTTAATATAATAAATTTTGATGCTAAAACAGGTTTTGGTGCGGAGGAAGGAAGGCACTGCGAAAATGGTTTTAGCTATACTTATGCCGAAGGATTCTTAAAGAATTATTTCATTTTTGGTTTGCATGAAAGCTATATTTCTGATAAACTTCTTAAAACACTCAAAAAAGTAAAGTCAATAAAATACAATACATACGAGGCGCTTGAGGTTAGAAATGAATTAGACTACACATCAGAGCTAGAGCGAAGCCTCAATCATATATCTTCTAAACCTTTCGGTATAGAAATAGATTGTGATGCGATGGAAAATATTCCAAGTAGTGGAGAAACTCCAACTGGATTTAGCATGAAACAAATCAGACAATTTGTAAACTATTTTGCACAACAGGATAATTCGAGTTATTTACACATTTGTGAAGCTATACCAACCAAAAAAACCGAAACTAAAGTTGGTAAACTCATTACGTATTTAATTACAGACTTTATTAAAGCTCATGGACATTAAAATAGTAGAGTACAATTCTAAATATGCGAAATCTTTTTATGATTTAAATATTGAGTGGTTAAAAACCTTCTTCTATGTAGAGCCCTTTGATGAAGAAGTATTAAGTCAACCTGAAAAACACATCATTAATAAAGGTGGTTATATCTTCTTTGTATTAAAAGATGGTGTTGTTGTGGGAACGGTAGCGCTTATGCCAACTGAAGAAGTTGGTGTTTTAGAACTTACTAAAATGGCTGTTTCACCAGAGACTCGTGGACAGAAAATAGGCCAGAAATTATTACAATTTTGTATAGACTTTGGAAAATCACAACAATTAAGAGCACTTCTGCTCTACTCTAGTACTAAACTAGAAAATGCTATTTATCTTTATCGAAAGTACGGCTTTAAGGAATTAGAATTAGAGTCTGATAGTCCTTACAAACGCTCTGATATAAAAATGTTATTAAAATATTAGAGTTTAAATTGCTGCTTTAAATAATCAAAAGCTCCATTAATGTCATCAAAAATATGTGATTCAGAAATTAAGTCTGGTACAATATCTATAGATACTAATTTATCTTTTGGTTGCTCTTGTACGGCTGTTAATAAAACCTGAATACCACGCTGTTCTAAATCTAAAACAGCATTTTCCAATGCATATAAACCAGATTGATCTATATATGGTACACGATCCATCCGTATAATTAGTGCTTTAACTTGATCAGGAATATTTTTTATTTCATCTTGAAAATGTGATGTAAACCCAAAAAATAATGGACCATACAAATGTTTTATATAAACTTTGTCTTTATAAGTCTCGTAGAATTCTTTTTCGTCTTGCCAAGGTTTTTCCCCATCAAAACCTGCTACAGTACCAACTTCCATTCCTTTTTCTCCAATATCACTGGCACGTTTCATAAATAGTAAAGAGGCTAGTAACAAACCGATTCCTACAGCCTGTATTAAACTTCCGAAGGTTGTAATTAAAAGTACAATGATTAAAACTACAGCATCTGCTCGTGGTACTACTAATAAATGCTTCAACCCTTTAACATCAATAATTTTAAACGCTATAGGAATTAGTAAACCTGCTAAAACAGACAATGGTATATAAGCTGCTAATTTCCCTAAGCCTAATAAAACAGCTAACAAGAACAAACCATGCACTGCACCAGACAATCTTGTACGACCACCAGAATTAATATTTATAACCGTTCCTTTTGTTGCTCCTGCACCAGGAATACCTCCAAAAATTGCTGCTATAGAATTTCCGATACCTTGACCTATTAATTCTCTATTACTATTATGCTTGGTTTTAGTCATATTATCTGCTATTACAGAGGTTAATAAGGAATCAATGGATCCTAAAACCGCTAAGACTAAAGCATACTCCAAAACTAAGGCATAAGCACTTGCATCTATTGAAAAGATACCTGACACTTGTAAACTTGGTAAACCTGAAGGGATATCTCCAATAACTGGAACATCCCATTTTAGAAAGAAACTTGCAACAGATGCTGATATTAATGCTACCAGTGCACTTGGAATAACTTTGGTTACATACGGAAAAACCAAATATAGAATTACTGTCAATATACCCAGAACAACAGCTTGCCAATTAAAATCTGAGAATAATCTAGGTAAATCCTGCATTACAAGCCATGTTGATTTTTCTGAACCTAATCCTGCAAAAGGAAACAATTGAAGGATAATAATGATGAGACCTACACCACTCATAAAACCAGAAACTACAGGATATGGAAAATACTTCACATAACCAGCTATATTTATCAATCCAAACACAATTTGAAAAATTCCACCTAATAAAAATGTAAGTATAACAATAGGCATTGCAGCCTCTAAACTACCTGCTATCTCAATTGCGGCTGCCACTAATGCCGCTGACACAACAGTCATTGGTCCTGTTGGTCCACTCGCTTGTGTTGCTGTACCTCCAAAAATAGCAGCAAAAACACCAATTGCTATAGCTCCATAAAGTCCTGCAATAGCACCTAAACCAGATTGTACTCCAAACGCTAAAGCCAATGGTAATGCTACTACACCAGCCACTAAACCTCCTGTTAAATCTCCTTTTAAATTTTTAAAATCGTAGAACTTAGAACTCATAAATTTTATATTGTCTTAAATATTAACACTGAAAATCATAAGAATCAAAATCGTTTGAATACAGTTTTTGATTAAATCAGAGATTTTACTTGTGTAAATATAAAAATATTAAGAAGTAGACTACTTACAGAAGCAATTAAGTTGAAAGTATAAGATTAACTTTTGTCAAAATAGATTTTGTGTATCTTCACACGAGCAAAAAATCAATAGTTATTTAGCCAACTAATTCGTATGGATATTTATAGTATCACAGAACCTACAAATACAACAGTTCCAATAGTCATAAGCGTTCCACATGCAGGTACATATATACCTAAAGATTTAGAAGCACTATTTGAACCTAAAATGCTAACTCATTTAGATGACACTGATTTTTTTGTAGATAAACTTTACAGCTTTGCAACAGAAATGGGCATAACCATTATAAAAGCAAATTATCATCGTTGGGTAATTGATCTCAACCGAAATCCTGAAAGCAAACCGTTATACAATGACGGCAGAGTTATTACCAATCTTGTTCCCACAACAGATTTTAACGGGAATAATTTATACAAGGACAAAGTTCCTACGTCTAAAGATATTGAAGATAGAATACATAAGTATTATCTACCATATCATCAAAAGATTCGTGATTTAATCAATGAAAAGTTGGATGCTTTTGGAAAAGTGCTTTTATTCGATGCGCATTCCATAAGACAAATAGTTCCTGGAATTAGAAAAGAACCTTTTCCAGACTTAATTTTAGGAAACAACGATGGTAAAACTGCATCAAGTAATGTTATAAACGCTACACTTGAAGTTTTAAAGTCAGAATCTTATAACGTTACTCACAACACACCTTTTAAAGGTGGACAAATAACACGAAGCTTTGGCCAACCTGAAAAAGGAATACATGCCTTACAGCTAGAAATGACCAAATTGAATTACATGGATGATACTGAAACAAAATATCATCCTGAACGTGCTGAAAAAATGCAAAATTTATTGAAAGAAATGTTTACGTCTTTAATTAAAGAATTACAATGAAAAGCTATACGTTTAAAGGCTTATTAACCGAAAATGGCTGGTTAGAAAATATCACTGTTTCTGTGGATGAAAAAGGCACCATTACCAATATTGCAGAAACAGAATCTGTAAACTCCGAAATTGTTAATGGCTTTGCATTACCTGGATTTCAAAATGCACATTCTCATGCTTTTCAGTATGCTATGGCTGGTTTAGCCGAAATGCATCAAACTGGTCAAACTGCAGACGATTTTTGGAGTTGGCGTACAACTATGTATAATTTAGCATTAACTATTAGCCCAGATGATTTTGAAGCTATTGCTTCGATGTTATATGCAGAAATGGTTCAAAACGGCTATACTGATGTTGCTGAATTTCATTATTTGCATCACAACAAAACAGGATTGCCATATAGCAATCTTGCTGAAATGGGAGAACGATTAATGCGTGCTGCTGAAAAAACTGGTATTCATTTAACTTTAGTTCCTATATTTTATCAAAAAGGTGGCTTTGGGACCGCTGCAACTGAGAATCAAAAACGATTTATTTCACCAGACTTCGAGGCTTATCAAGAACTCGTCAAAGCTTCGGAAAAAGTAGCTACGAATTATAAAAACACAAACATTGGCTTAGGTATACATTCTTTAAGAGCTGTTGATGAGGAATCTATTAAGAAAACTGCTACATTCCTTCAGGCAAATCAACCGATGCATATTCATGTTTCAGAACAGTTAAAAGAAATTGAAGACTGTCTCGATTTTTATGGAAAAAGACCTGTTGAGTGGCTTTTGGACACTGTTGATTTAAATGATAATTGGCATTTGGTACATGCTACACATCTAAATAGTCATGAACTTAATGGAATTGCAAAGCATAAAGCAAATGTCGTTTTATGTCCAAGCACTGAAGGTAATTTGGGAGATGGGATTTTTAGATTAACTGAGTTTCAAAAGCAAAATGGTAATTGGAGCATTGGTACAGATAGTCATATAGGTATCAACCCGTTTGAAGAATTAAGACTCTTAGATTATGGACAACGCCTAATAAGCCATAAACGAAATACGTTTGTAACTGACAACTCTGGTAATTCTGGCTTTAATGCCATTAAAATGGCATGGAAAAGTGGTAGAAAAGCAATGGGAAAATCGAATGACACATTTTTTAAAATTGGTGAACCTTTTGATGCAGTCGTTATAGATTCCAAATTACCATTAATTCAGGCTACCAAAACAGAGCATCTATGTAATACAATAGTATATACTGGCCATTCATCATCTATATTAGGCACTATTATTAATGGAGATTGGAAGGCTAAACATGGTAAACATTTAGCACTTGACCACATAATAAAAGATTACAAAAAGACTATGGAAGTCTTAGCCGTGAGACTTTAAGTAAATATAGTTAGTTGTTTATGTTTAATGCTTTCAATGAGTCTATCTGACGTTGTAAAGCATCAATCATTTCTGAATTATCTTCAACTTGTGGCATAGTTTTCAGAGAATCTATTTGCATTTGCATTAAATCTTCATCTTTTGGTTGCTCTTGGTAATAATATCCAATACCTTCACTAGATCTCCATGCTTCGTTTAATTGATTATAAACTGTTTCGTCCCAACCACTAGGGTGTTTTACATCAATCCAAATAACATCGCGATATTCACTGTCAATCAAAACTAAATCTGGTGTTGCAGAACCATCGAATTGTTGTGAATTTGTATCACTTATTGAAGAAATAGTTCCTAAAAAGAACATGCGTTTTCTACCAGCAATATCTTTTATATAAGGTCTAAATTCAACTGGAGTACTTGCGTTCCAATCATATTCTTTACGAGATTCCTTTACTTTTAAAGGCATAGCAGAAACACCTGCATAACCTTGCTTTTTGGTTGCATGATCGTAGTAATACAACTTATCCGTTCCATCTGCTGGAACAAACACACTATAACTTAAGCTTGTGCGCTCCTCTCCTACTGGTTCCAAACCAAACCAATGATATAAACCACTATACGCATCAGAATTACTTCCAGCAAAATCAAAATCTGTAACATAAGGTTGCTGATTTTGATCTTTTGGCATTAAAGGAATCTTAACCGCAGTTTCCATATTCCAAGGTAATGGATCGCTAAAGCCTCCTAAAAACTTTAAAGATTCTGCCTGAAGCTGAGACACGTTTTCGGCTAAGGTATTCTGCTTTTGTAAAAATTTATAATTCTTTATGTCTTCCGGACTCACAAAAGTTCCCTTTCCAATGGTGATTCGCTCTATATAATCATTAAAATCATGCTCACCATTTTCAATAATCATGACACCTCCAAAGGTTGGATATGGAAAGAAAAAGCCTTTCCACTTTATTAGGCTGACTACTTGTACCCAGTTACCTTGATCGTCTTTCATGTAAAACGTATCGCTTGGTTCATAATTGAATAACATCCAAGGATTAAAACGCTGAACTACTGCATTGTAAGTGTTCCTGCTAAACTTTAAAGATTCGCCTATTGAAAAGGTAACATCGATTCTATTTTCGTTTGAAAACCTTGGGAAAGGTGTTGTACTACTTACCGCAAAAACTTCTTCGGTATTATCGCTTATGCGTTGCATTATGTACTTTTCACTTGGCTGAATCGCCATAGTCCATTTATTCTCTGTGCCAATTCTTACCAAATGTGGTAGCGATACATCTTTGGTCTCACCTACACTCTCATTAGCCATTGAAAATATGTTTCTTAATGGCTGAATACGTTCATTTTGTGTTAATGGTAGCTCATCAATTTCAACTTTATTAAGACTATTGAATACGTTGTACGTCTTCATGTAATCGTACAATCCTTGATTCCAGCCTAAGAAATAAAGCAGTCCAAAAAACACAATGAGAATACCCAAAATACCAAGTCGACCACCTGTACTTGCTGTTTTTCTGAACTTTCTTAATCCTAAAACCAAAATAATGACACTCAGTAGAATTACAAAAATGTATTTTCTAAAGAACAATAATACTGGTTGGTAATCGTCTCTAAAAAAGAAAAGTAAAATAAGCAGTAACAAACCCAAAAAGATGGTTATTCGTTTTTGCTTTGCTCCTTTATTCCAATAGTTTTTTATCATGATTTCCCATTCCTGCGAAGGCAGGAATCTCCTATTTTTAATTTATTTTATTCTAAGACTCGCGATGAGACTCCTGCCTTCACAGGAATGACATTACATAAGCCCCTTATCTTTCAAGCGGTCACGTGCTGATTTTTGTTCTGCTTTAGGCTCTGGCTCTTTTGCAATTTCTTTTTTAGCTTCCTCTACTGCTTTATTATCCTTGTGTTTTAAATCTTCAATAAGGTGTTTTCCTTTCTCAACAGCATCTTCTACAAAATCACCTAGAGAATCACTTTTCTCTTCTACAACCTCCGTAGTTTTAATTACAAAATTGGCTAGATATGTGCCTAATAATGTTCCTGTTGCAAAGGTTGCAAAGCCAGATAATGCAAAGTAATTTGAAAAGATTTCTATTGGTGTTAAAAACTGTAATACCAATCCTAATACTAACAAAGTAATTACTACAAAAAGCAATCTTGGAATAAATGGTTGCTTGTAAATAAATCCTTTGGGATTATCAGCGCTCATTTGTAACTCTTTGCTGTTTAGTATTTTATTAAAAAAGCGGTATACACCATTTCCGTTAGACTCTCTCCAATACAGAAAGATGCCAAATAGTATTGCCGAAACGAAAATGATTATGTCCATTCCTAATCCCATGATATTCTTTTTAAGGTTCCTATAAAATTAGTCTAAAAAACTTAAATATTGTTACTAATGGTCTCAATCACCCAATCCTGAAAGGACGCATCCCAAGTTTCATAATTCTTGTAAAACTGCTCTTTATCGTACCAATACAAGAACAGTACATCCTTTGGAGCGATATTAATTAATAGCTTATGAATTAAATCGCGATGCTCTGAAGATAATGATGAATGTGGTTGATGTAATGCAAAATACATGGACTGATCTACCATATCTTCTATCTTATAGACATTACTACGTTCTAGTTTTTCTAAATACAGCTCCACTCCCATTACCTGCTTTCTGGCCTCAATATTGATTTTATTGAGATAACTTTTAAACAGTGCCTTGCTATCTAAAATCTCTTTAATAGGATGTTCTGGTTGCTCTAATTTGTGATACAATTCAAACTTCTTTATACGATCATAATTGGGGGTTGTTACCATATATTCTAAATCGCACTCAATAATGATGTGGCTTTTTAGCTTTTCAACTAGTTCAGGTTGGTCTATGTGATAAATCAATACATCGTGAATTGTATCTTTTATGGCTTCCTTGTAGGAATCTTTACTTTCAAAAACCACAATGGTTTGAATAAAATCTCTTAACAAGTACACACCACCAAAAGCACGAGTGTAAAAAGAACCTGTAGTATAATGCAACGAATGAAGATTAAGGTCTCTATTTCGTAAATCTCCATAGGTCTTTGCCGAATCTAGCAACTCCTCATGTATCTTTTCGTCTATAAAATTGTTATCTGTTCTAAATTTGTCAATAAGTTGAAGCTGTTCCTTTTGTTTCTCTTCAAGATTATCAATGAGCCTAAAACTTATACTTACATCATCGTATTTTAAAATATCTAAAGGCTCATAAAACACATCGATATCCTGATCAAAATCAATACAAATAGCAGAATCTCTGGTAATATCATTGATTTTACTACCATGAGTTCTAAAAATGTGCTGCATCATGTCTCTATCGAAAGAATGAAATGGTAAATAAACAGGCTTTCCTTTTTGTAAAGGGGAAATGATAATGCCTTGCGGATTTGCTTCACCATGATTGAGATAATGCACATTTTTTTTCTCTTCTGCAATCTCAGGACTCCAACCCATACCATCTATAGAAAAGGATGTTAGCTTGGTTTCCTTAAAGCCAAGTGTTTTTAAACATTTATTATAGCGCTCTACCAGTTTCCCACTTACTGGTATAAGTTCGCTTCTGTATAAATTTGCTTGTTTTAGTTTGTTCATAAAAGCCTATCCTAAATCCTTTCCAGAAGAAAGGACTTTTATAATTCTTTATAATAGATTATTTAATTGTGCATGTTGCAGTAACATAATTGTTTTTGCATCGATTATATTTCCATTTGCCATCATCTCAATGGCTTTTGTAAATGGTATTTCCAAAATTTCTATGTCTTCATTTTCAGTTTCTAAACCACCACCTTTATTGATTTTCATTTCATCTGTATATTCTCCTACAAAACACGTAAATCGTTCTGTGCTACCTCCTGGTGTGGCAAAAGCACTATAAACCTTTTTCAGTTCAGGAATTTTATAACCTGTTTCTTCTAGCAGTTCTCTTTTCATGGCTTCTGCTGCTGAAGTATCATCATCTTCTAACATTCCTGCAGGTACTTCTAATAAAAAACCATCTTCTACTCCATTCATATAAGCCGGTAATCGAAATTGCCTTACCAAAATAACGGTCTGCTTTTCTAAATTATACAACAAGGCTGCTGCTGCATTACCACGCTCTAAAACTTCCCAAGTATTATTTACCCAATTTCCATCTTTTAGTTGATAATTGAATTTTACTTGAGATAAAGTAAAGTACTTATCTGAAAGAATGGTTCGGTTGATATTTTTGATGCGTTTGGTCATAATTAATCAATCTTCCCAAAACGTTCTCTAGCCTCAGTTTCAATATTTAATTGATTGATTCTGGCATCAACTTTACGCTTAAAGTCAGTATCTGCAATGGTTGCTACATTATCTAAGTAACGAACCACTTCTTGTCTTCTTATATCACTAAAATCGAGACCTTTCATGTTGGCTCTCATCAACTCTTGAAGCATACCGAATTTGGTATCATAATCTTTTTTGAAATACACTTCTGGATTATTGAACCAATCGTCTTCTAAGTCAAAATCCGTTAAACGTAACGACACAGCTTTTTGAATGTTTCGAACATCACGCGATGAAAAGAACGGAAATATCTTCTGTATTTCAGTATATAAATGCGCATAGAACATATGCTCATTGTCACTGTATTTGCTTGATACTTTCTCAAATGTATCCAACACACGATCTTCGGTTGGCTTATCTATTTTATCTAATATTTCGCCTAAATTCTTTGCTACTTTCTGTGCATCGAGATACTTATAATCACTAGGATTATTCATATTGATGAAATCTGGCATGGTATCTTCGAGCTTTTTCCACCATAAATAATCCTGATCTACAAAGTCTTTTTCGTTTCGCGCTCCATCGATTTTAAAACGGCCTTGCACACGCGAAATCACAGCCTTATCCAACATTTCTGGCAAGTTGGTAAATAAACCAATAGAACTGTTACCATAATTTACCGCATAAGCACCTTCTGTATATCTAAGAAATACACCTATCACTTCCTTAACACCTGCAGAAACACCTTGTGTGGTACGCTCTTGCAGATTATTTTCCGCATCATCAATTGGTGCAAAAATGAGACGTGTTGGATCTTGCAAGGGTTTCATCCATTCTACCATTTTCTCTGCAGAACCTCCTTGAAAGGTTGAAATCAAAGTATCTGGCATTGGATGAAATAAAAATGGAATATTTAAGTTTTCACTATGTTCTTTTAATCTAGTAGCAATAGCTGCAATGAGCATACTTTTTCCTGTACCTGGAATTCCGTAACCCATAAATACAGGCATAAAACCACCGAGTTCTTGAAATGGATTCTTCTTAGCTTCAAAATCATAGCTTAATAAGCGCTCCGTTAATCGTCTGGCAAAGTGCTTAGCATCTTTGTTACCTACAATTTGTTCAAACTGAATTTTATTGAATTCAACACTTACAGCAGAGCCAGCAAACACATTGTTCCAACCATCAATGGTGAAGTCCGAATGTTCTAACTTAAACGAACGGTCTTCAATAGTATCTGTATATTCTAAAGTACTTTTTCTTAACTGAATTTCATCTATAAGTGCTTCAAAATAAACGACTGTAAAATCGATAACGTCTTTATCAGTTTTGATAATGTCTGGATGTCCTAAATACTTATCATAATAAAATAATTGACATGAAATTCCTTTTAAAGGCGATAAAAACGACACTTCTGGGATTCCTGCAAACTTTTGCTTCATTACGGATAAATCGTCCGACGCATGCGGTTTTAAATCGTGTAATATTTTATAAGCAGTAGCAAACAACATAAAGGCTGTTGCTGTGAGCATTTTACTTTCGTACTCACGTTTTCCTGAGTTATCTAAAGCCGATTTATTTTCACTTAGAGTTGATAAACCTGAAGCATCATAATAACTATCCTTTACCCAAATACCAAGTGTAATACCTTCTTGTACAGCATATAATGTTTGATTAAGAAATAACGGAATTGCAACCGACTCTGGTAACAATTTCTTTTTTAGGCTTAAAATGGTTTTTGAGACTGAGGTTACGGAAACATTACTGCCATTGTTAGCACGCGATAGATATAACAGAATGGACTCGTCCTTACCGTTGTTGTCTCTATTCTTAGCTCGCTGACCTTGCTCCCATTGAATAGATTTTAGGTAAGAGGTTGCTTCATCTCGAAGCATGTTGAGTTCATTTTGTTTTATAGGAAATGTTGAGTTGTGTTGCATTTTTATATTTTTTCGTCATTGCGAACTAAGTGAAGCATTCTTTTTAATTGAAAAGATAACCACGTCACTCTGTTCCTTCGTTATGACGTTACTTTTTATCTATTTTTAAATCAGAAACCTGAACTGGCGGAATCGCTAATTTGTTCATGATTTCTGGTGTTTTGTTATATAATAATTGTATGATTCTATGCGGCGCAAAAACATAGCGCTGCCTAAATGGACTTGCCCATTTCTGAAACGTTTGTTTGCTAAAAAAGCTACCTTCTTTAAATTCACTTTTTGATACTAGCTCATCTACCTTAAAGGAAACCACATAAGATTCTAAAGGAATTGTTTTCTTAGCAATACCATCTAAAATAGCATGTGTTATTTCGTTTTCATCTTTTGCAAACACATTATGAATTGGTCCTAAATCTATTCGTTTAACGAGTTTTGGTAAAACCTTTGGTAAACGCTTATCTATAGCATAAGCCATAGTATCTAAATTCATCTCGCGATCTGATGTATTCTTTAAAACCGAATAAATTTCGTCTTTATATGAATTAACATCTCTTCCATCGTAATTAAAATACATGAAACAAACAAAAGGTCTGTTGTGAGTAACATCATAAAAACTCCAACTTACCAAATGTTCTGCTGGTGAGCCTTGAGGTGCAGCTATAATCTTGCCTTGTACAAAACGATTGAAAATATACTCCTTCTTTGCAGATGAATAATACACAATTGAAGCTGCTTGAAACAATTTACGTTTAGAAATTGGTTCTTTCTTTCTCATTAATGTATCTAGAAACTCATCTTTAAGGACATCAATATTTGTGAGTTTAGTTAAATACTCTTCTCGCAATTCTAGGTCATTGAAGAGGTATCTAAATTCCAGATAATTAGGAAAACTAGAATCCGTAAGATCAACCTTCATGTTTTCCTCGTCGTCATACATGTACTTTACACGCATGGCCTCAATAGAATACAATAGTAAATCTGTATACTGCTTAAATAGCAATAGTTCTTGTTGATTAATTATTTGCTTAGCCTGAACTGCTGTAATTAGTTCTTTAAGTGTAAAATCTATCATTTTATGATAGAACACATACTGCTCTTTAGAATCTAATACTGCGGAATCTAAGGGAGTTACAATCATGGTTTAGTTTCAGTTTACAGTGACAGTATTCAGTTACCTTAAAACTGTGACTGAATACTGTTACTGATGACTAGATTTACCCAAGTAAATCATCTTCATTAGCTTCTGGTTTTGGCTCGTCTGCTGGTTCACCACCATTTGCTGGTGCATTTGGATCTGCGCTATAATATTCGTCAAAAATCTCTTTCATGTCGATACCATAACGGTCTGCAAAATTTTTCTGAATTTCGGCATCCTTAGATCTAATATCCTTAAGTGCTTCTGCATAGCTACCGTAAATACCTTGCATTACTTTTTCGTGTACTGGAATATTGTCCATCATTTCTTGACGTGCTTTAGCGCTAGCCGTATGCATTGCTGCTAAAGTTTCACCAATATGCTCGTCGGTTTTAACACCTAAGTGTTCTAAAATCGCAGCAAATTCTTGATCTGTACGTGCTTTTAAAGCCACTACATAACCATCGTAATATTTTAAACGCTCATCGGTATCAGATTTTAATTTAGCACGATGTGTTTGTAAGTTACTACGTAGAGACGTTAGTACCTTGATAGTTAAATTATGTTTGTGTACAAAACTGTCTTTTGAAGCTGCTAATGTGGTATAAGCATTTTTTAAACCTTCTAGCTCTTCAACTTTTTGTTCTAAAGCCGTCACTTTTTCTAAAGCTTCAGAATATTCAGTAGACTGCTTGTCTGCTACTTCTTCTAGGGCTTGTCTAGCCTGTTTTAAAAGAGCGTACTGTTCTTCAAGTTGAGTTTCTACCTGTTTCTTTTTTTCTAAAGCTTTAGTATGATTATTACTTGCTTCAACAATAGCAGATTTTAAGCTTTCTTCAACTTCTTTAATTTCAAGTTCTCTATCTTTTAGACGCTTAATTGCAGCTTGACTTTTAAAAGACAATTCATTTAACAAGGTCTGTACATCTGCAGTTTCAATACGTTGCTGAAACATTGCCTTGGCTTTATTGTCTGCGCCATCACGTTCTTTTTGTGCATTTTGTAATTCTTGCTCGGCATCTTTAATTTTGCTTTTGCGGCCCCAAAGGTTATTCCACCAAGTATCTGGCTTTGCTTTCGCATCTTCAAGCTCAACTTTAGCACGTTCTAAACGTTTTACAGCATCATCAATGATTTTTTGCTCAGCGGCATTTAATGCTGAAAAACCTTCGAACATAATACCGACTTCATCCTGATAATCTGTTAAGTCTTTAATAGCATCAAGAAGAGTTGTTCTATCCTTTTCTGCCATATCTACAACATTATCTAAAGTAGCATTCAAAATCTTCTGACGACTTTCCGGATCATCTTCTTGCGCTAGCTTAGACTTCATCTGGTCTATGGCTTTTCCCCAGTTTACATCTACTTTTTCAGGTTTTTGTTGTGAATTAGTTTCTAATAAATCAAAATCATCAGACATATGGTAAGGTATTTTTAAGTTGAACAAATTTTAGGTTAACAATTTCGGTAAATTTTTAAGACTATAAAAACTTTACTCTCAAATTATAGGTAGCATATGTTATAAAAATGTTACAAAATTTTAGTTACTACCATTTGTTGAATATCTTTATAAAAAACCGTCATTTATGAAACTTTTAAAAATTACACTATTTACAACATTATTACTTCTTGTTTTAGGTTGTAAAAACGAAAAAAAGGAAACTGAACTAGCTGATACTACTACAGATAAAGAAATTGAAGAAAATGTAAAAGTAATTCCTATAACTCATGGGACGCTTGTATTAGAATCCAAAACTGATGTTATTTACATCGACCCTACTGGTGGTTCTGAAGCTTTTAAAGGTCAAAAACCTCCAACTTTAGTACTAATTACCGACATACATGGAGATCATTTAAGCATCCCTACTTTGGAAGCTTTAAATCTGACTGACGTAACTATCATAGCGCCTAAAGCGGTTAATGATAAAATACCGAGTACAATAAGCAATAATATTGTTACACTTAATAATGATGAAACTACAGAACATAATGCTATAAATATTAAAGCAATACCTATGTACAATCTGAGGGAGGAAGCACTAAAGTTCCATACTAAAGGAAGAGGTAATGGTTATGTGCTAACTATTAATGATGAACGCATATATATTTCTGGTGATACTGAAGATATTCCTGAGATGCGCAATCTAAAAGATATAGACAAAGCATTCGTCTGTATGAATCTACCTTACACAATGACCATTGAAAGTGCCGCTGATGCCGTTTTAGATTTTAAACCAAACACTGTTTATCCATATCACTATAGAGGAACTGATGGACTAAGTGACGTAAATTTATTTAAGAAAATTGTTAATGATTCAATTAAATCTATAAATGTGGAACTTTTGAATTGGTATGACTAAACTTTGTATGTTAAATTTTTGAGTTGTTAACAACTTCTTAAAAGGCGAATTTAAGCCGAAAATACTGCTGTTCACCGAAGATTTAATGTGTTTTAACGATAAATTTGTTTACAACAAAAGTGTAAATTATTTAAAATTAGGTATTTGGAATAGCTTTTTTTTCTATATTAGCACCATAGAACCCAAATCTAACTTATCAATCATGTTTAATACAGTGATTTCTAAAGCTTTATTAGTGACAACAACACAGCTCACGATGATTCTTATTGCTGTTGCGTCAATATTCCTTATTTTCATAATAATTGCAATTGTTAAGATGTATAAGTTGAAAGCAGAAAATAAGAAATTAATGGAGACTAATGCATTTAAAGATGTAGACGAATCTTATAAGGATTTTACAGGCGGACACCTTTATGGTGATAACTAAAAGCTAGAATGAAAAATTTAAATAAAAAAAGCCAGCAAATGCTGGCTTTTTCTGTATTAAGTATTTATCAATAAACTACCTTACTAGCTTTTTATATTTAATTCTCTTTGGCATTAAATCTCCACCAAGACGCTTCTTCTTGTTTTCCTCATAATCACTAAATCCTCCTTCAAAATAGTAAACTTGAGAATCGCCTTCAAAAGCTAAAATATGCGTACATATACGATCTAAGAACCATCTATCGTGACTAATAACTACAGCACAACCAGCAAAGTTCTCTAGACCTTCTTCAAGCGCACGTAATGTATTAACATCAAGATCATTAGTAGGCTCATCTAAAAGTAACACATTACCTTCTTCTTTTAAAGTCATTGCTAAATGAAGTCGGTTTCTTTCACCACCAGAAAGTAACTTAACTTTTTTGTTTTGTTCACTTCCTGAGAAGTTAAAACGACTTAAATAAGCTCTAGAATTTACTTGACGTCCACCCATCATTACCAACTCTTGCTCATCGCTAAAGTTTTGCCAGATTGTTTTCTCAGGATCAATTTTAGAGTGACTTTGATCTACATAAGCAATCTTAGCAGTATCACCTACCTTAAACTCCCCTTTATCTGGTGTTTCTTCTCCCATTATCATTCTAAAAATGGTGGTTTTACCAGCTCCATTTGGCCCAATTACACCAACAATACCTGCTTGCGGTAAATTGAAGTTTAGGTCTTCATACAGAAGCTTATCGCCATAAGCCTTACTTACACCAACAGCTTCAATAACATTTGTTCCTAATCTTGGCCCATTTGGTATATATATTTCAAGTTTTTCATCAAGTTGTTTTTGATCTTGACTCATTAATTTGTCATAATTCTTCAAACGTGCTTTTTGCTTAGTTTGGCGCCCTTTTGCTCCTTGTCTTACCCATTCCAACTCTCGTTCTAACGTTTTTTGACGTTTAGAAGCCGATTTACTTTCTTGTGCTAAACGTTTAGACTTTTGATCTAACCACGATGAGTAATTTCCTTTCCATGGAATACCTTCACCTCTATCAAGTTCCAAAATCCATCCTGCCACATTATCTAAAAAATATCTATCGTGCGTTACAGCAATAACAGTTCCTTTATATTGCGCCAAGTGATGCTCTAACCAATGTACAGACTCCGCATCTAAGTGGTTTGTTGGCTCATCTAACAGTAACACATCAGGCTCTTGTAAAAGTAAACGACAAAGTGCCACTCTACGACGCTCACCACCAGATAACACACCAATTTTTTTGTCGCCTTCTGGTGTTCGTAGGGCGTCCATTGCTATTTCTAATTTGGTGTCTAGTTCCCATGCGTTTGTAGCATCTATTTGATCTTGTAATTCAGCCTGGCGGTTCATAAGCTTTTCCATTTTATCAGGATTGCTGTAAACTTCTTCTAAACCAAACTGATCATTAATGCTATTATATTCATCAAGAATTGCAACCACTTCAGCTGCACCTTCCTTAACAACTTCCATTACTGTTTTTTCATCATCTAGTTGTGGCTCTTGCTCAAGATAACCAACAGTATATCCTGGTTTGAAAACTACATCTCCTTGATAATTTTTGTCAACACCTGCAATAATCTTTAATAATGTAGATTTACCAGAACCGTTAAGACCTAAAATACCAATCTTGGCACCATAGAAAAAACTTAAGTATATATTTTTTAGAACAGGTGTATTTGCAGACTGAAACGTCTTTGTAACACCAGACATTGAAAATATGATTTGTTTATCATCGCTCATAATTATACTCTTCCTTTTAATGCATTAAATACCCACGCAATAGCAAAAAAACCTATTCCGACTGCTGCAAATCCCCAACCTGCAACTTCATCATAACGAAATGCTCCAAGTGCTATTAACCCTAGTCCAACAATAATCATAATGGTTGTAGCCCATGCTAAAACCGTGTTTTTATTCATCGCCATAATCTTATTCTTAATTTTAGATAGTTAGTTGAAAGCAAATATCGTTATTTTAAAATAAAAAAGCACCACAAATTGTGGTGCCTTATCAATAAACCAAAGTTCTATTATAGGGTAATCATTGGCACTTCAATAAATAATAATTCTGAGTCTTTGGTTGCATTTATTTCAAAATCAGAAATTTTAGAAATACCAATTGCATCTCTAGAATTTAAATTAAAATCTGAAATTGAAACTCCACCACTAATAGTCATGACGTAAACTCCATGATCTTTACTTTTTAAACTATAAGAGAATGTCTCTCCTTCTTTTAAATCGATACGAGATAGTTTAGCATCTTGATGGATTTTTAAACTGTTTTCGTCTTCATCTTTAAAAGATGTTACTAAAGTTTGAAGCTTTCCTTTTCTGTCAGCTTCACTAAATGTTTTTTGATCGTAACGAGGTTTTACACTTCGTTCTTCTGGAATAATCCATATTTGAAATAAACTTAAATATTCATCAACAGAGCCATTAATTTCTGAGTGCTGCACCCCTGTGCCAGCAGACATCACTTGTACTTCACCTGGAATAACCGGTATCCAATCATCTCCCATATTATCGCGATGCTTTAACACTCCTTTTAGCGGAATGGTAATAATTTCCATATTATCATGTGGATGTGTACCGAAACCCATTTTTGGTGCAATAATATCATCGTTCAATACTCTCAAGGCACCAAAATGAACTTTTTCAGGGTTATACCAACTTGCAAAACTAAAGGAATGGTTTGCTTGTAACCATCCATGATTTGCAAATCCTCTATCTTCTGCTTTGTGAATTATTGTTTTCATTTTTCTTTTCCTTTCTTATTATTATCTCAGTTTGTCTAGTAAATCGCTTAATTGTTCTGCTTCTTTTTCTGTAATCTCACCCAACCAATCATCATTAAAATCATCTGAAATTTCTTCTAGTAATTCCAATCCCTTTTTAGTTATTTGGACATGAACGACTCTTCTGTCATTTTCACAAGAAATACGTTCTATTAACTCTTTTGCACATAACTTATCGGTAAGTCTTGTAGCGTTGGGCGCACGCTCTATCATTCTATCCTTTACAATTTGCATGGGTAAAGGCTTATTAGCTCCTCTAAGAATTCTAAGAATATTGTATTGCTGTGGAGAGATTCCAAATCCTGCAAAAAATGTATTTTGTTTTGCCGTAATCCAATTAGCTGTGTACAGAATATTTATTAAGGCTTTAGTTTTATTATCCTTAAATTTTGAATTAACATCATTTGCTATATCTCCCATTTTACAATGCTTTTTGTAGTTTTTCTACCTGTTCTAGAAGCTCTTTATTTAATTCTTCATTGGTAATTTTACCATTTTCAAAATTTGCATCAAATGATGGTAGTGAATATGTCGCTACAATATTTCCATCGTGCCATGGAAATCTTGCCTCTGCAATAGTTAAAACTGTTTGTCCGCCTCTTGCACCAGGTGAAGTAGCCATTAATAACATCGGTTTTTTGAATAGAAAATTACCTTCAATTCTAGTCATCCAATCGAAAAGGTTTTTGAACACCGTTGCATACACACCATTGTGCTCTGCTAAGGAAAGTACAATACCATCTGACTCCTTTATTAAGTTCAATAATCTATGTGCGCTTTCTGGAGCTTCATCTAATTCACTTTCTAGATCTACACCGAATAATGGTGCTTTAAAATCATTTAAATCAATTAAGTTCACATCTACATCTTTTAACAATGAAGATGCGTACTTAGCCAACTGTTTGTTTATTGAAGTACTACTGTTACTACCTGCAAATGCTAATATTTTTTTCATTCTGTTTGTTTTTGATGGTACAAATTTAGAAATAATAAATTTATTTTCCAAGGAAAATATTTCCAAGGAAATGTAATTAACTTTTATTTAAGGATATTTAATTTTTCATATAAAACATTATTGTTTTGTAAATTCGTGACGTATAAAATTCAGAATACCAAAATAAGTACAATTACATATTTATATAAATGGATATAAAATTCAATAAGAACGAAGACCACAATAAACTTCAACTTTCAGATTTAAAGAAACGATTAGCCAAAGTAAAACTTGGCGGTGGCGAAAAGAGTATCGCTAAACATCACAGCAAGGGCAAAATGACAGCCAGAGAGCGTATTAATTATTTGTTAGACCCAAAATCTAAATCTATAGAAATTGGAGCTTTTGCAGGTGAAGACATGTATCCTGAATATGGTGGTTGTCCATCTGGAGGTGTTGTTGTGAAAATTGGATATGTAAAAGGTAAACAATGTATTGTTGTTGCTAATGACGCTACTGTAAAAGCTGGCGCTTGGTTTCCTATTACCGGAAAAAAGAACCTAAGAGCACAAGAAATTGCCATAGAAAACAAACTTCCTATTATTTATCTTGTAGATAGTGCTGGTGTATTTTTACCTATGCAAGACGAAATCTTTCCAGACAAAGAACATTTTGGTCGCATCTTTAGAAATAATGCCGTAATGAGCAGTATGGGTATTACTCAGATAGCTGCTGTTATGGGAAGTTGTGTAGCTGGTGGAGCTTACCTACCTATAATGAGTGATGAAGCTTTGATAGTAGATAAAACCGGAAGCATATTCTTAGCAGGAAGCTATTTAGTAAAGGCTGCCATTGGAGAAACTATTGATAACGAAACTTTAGGAGGAGCTACGACACATTGTGAAATCTCTGGAGTTACCGATTATAAAGCCAAAGATGATAAAGATGCTTTGGACACTATAAAAAATATTGTAGATAAAATTGGTGATTTTGATAAAGCTGGTTTTAACAGAGCTAAACCTGCTAAACCTACTGAAAACCCAGATGATATTTACGGTATACTTCCTGAAAGCAGAGCAGATCAATATGATATGAACGAGATTATCAAACGATTAGTTGATAACTCTGAATTTGAGGAATATAAAGCTGGTTATGGCCAAACCATCATTACAGGATATGCTCGTATAGATGGTTGGGCTGTTGGTATTGTTGCCAACCAAAGACAAATTGTAAAAACTAAAGGTGCTAAAACCAAACCTAGCGAAATGCAGTTTGGTGGTGTCATTTATAACGATTCTGCCGATAAGGCTACGCGGTTCATAGCCAACTGCAATCAGAAGAAAATTCCTTTAGTCTTTTTGCAAGATGTTACCGGCTTTATGGTTGGTAGTAAATCTGAGCATGGTGGAATCATAAAAGATGGTGCCAAAATGGTGAATGCTGTGAGTAATTCCGTAGTGCCAAAATTTACGATTGTTATTGGTAACAGTTATGGAGCAGGAAATTATGCAATGTGTGGAAAAGCATACGACCCAAGATTAATCGTAGCATGGCCAAGCGCTGAACTTGCTGTAATGAGCGGAAAATCGGCTGCTAAGGTTTTGCTTCAAATTGAAACAGCTTCGTTAAAAAAGAAAGGTGAAACCATTACGAAAGAAAAAGAAGAAGAGCTTTTTAATAAAATAAAATCGAGATACGACAACCAAGTATCTCCTTATTACGCAGCAGCTCGACTATGGACCGATGCTGTAATAGATCCTTTAGATACAAGAACGTGGATAAGTATGGGTATTGAAGCTGCCAACCACGCTCCTATTGAAAAACCTTTTAATTTAGGTGTGTTGCAGGTATGAGATAGTAAATATGGTACATAAAAAAAGAGCGCAAATTGCGCTCTTTTTATTTATATGTTTTAGCTAATTAGTGAGTTAAACTCTCTCTTTCAGCTTTTCTTTCTTCTTTTATTTCTTTAAAGCGCTCAATAGCCGATCCAAAAATCCAATAAGGAACTACAAATGTTAAAAGGAAAATCATTAACCAAAAACCGATGGTTAAAATGGTTAAAAATGCTAAGAATCCTAAATATTGGTCAAAATCGAACATACTATAATTTAATTTGTGCTTTAGTTATCGCAAAGATATAACCAAAAAATAAGTTTTACAATAGACTTTTTCAGATTTATTAACACAAAATGAACAACACAACATCTAGATAGCTTTAATCAACAATTCTGCAGTAGCTGGATTTGTAGCTAAAGGTACATTATGTACATCACACAAACGCATAAGCATTAAAATATCTGGCTCGTGTGGATGTTTGTCTAATGGATCTCTAAAAAACAACACCATATTGCATTGACCTTCTGCTACTCTGGCTGCAATTTGTGCATCACCTCCTAAAGGACCAGATAAAAGTGCATCGACCTCAAAACCTGCTTTCTTTACCTTCTCTCCTGTCGTACCTGTAGATATTAAATGTATTTTCTTTTGATGTAAAGTCTCACTATGCTCATTTAAAAACTGAACCATTTCTGCTTTCTTACCATCGTGTGCAATTATTGCTATTTCCATTTAAAGATTATTAACATGATAATCTACTAAACCTTCAATAGGTCTCCTTACAAAATTACCGACTTTAAAACCGAGTTCATCAGCTACTTTCGTTATCTCATCCTTACCAAAGAAAGCAATTGAACCTGCGAAATGAACAGGAACACCAGAATCTAATTCTTTTTTAAATTGAAGAATCATATTTTCGGCAAATAAGCGAATCCCTTTAATGATAAGATTTTGAATATATTCTGAATCCTTATTAATGAACATAAATTCGGCGTGATCTGCCAAATATGCGCTTGGGTTTGTTTGTTTATATAGATTATACTTAATAAAATCTGCATCAAGATTGTGTTTGTGCGCAAATGCCACTCTTATAGTATCTGGCATTTTATTAAAGTAATAATCTCTAATTAATTGCTTTCCGAAGTAATTTCCACTGGCATCATCCATTAAAATAAAACCAAGACTAGAAACACGCTGGTGAAGATCTTTTCCATCAAAGTAACTACAGTTAGAACCTGTTCCTAAAATACAAACCACTGCAGCTTCATCATTAGTATTAATACAAGCACGTACTGCAGCATAAGTATCTTCCTTAACCTCTACTAAAGCCTTTGGAAAATATAATTCAAGTATTTCTTTGAGTAAAAGTCTAGGCTTTTCAGTACCACAACCAGCACCATAAAAGTAAACGTGAGTTACTTCATTGGCTATTGCCATAAGTTCTTCACTACCTTTAATTGTCTTTTTTAGTTTCTTTTCTGCAACTATTGCTGGGTTTAAACCTTTAGTTCTAATCTTATCAGCAGTTTGTTTACCATTTTTGTCTATAGCAATCCAATCGCACTTTGTAGAACCTCCATCTGTTATTAAAATCATAATGACAATTATATACAAAAATTCCGTAGCCTATGAAAAACATAATCCTACGGAATCTAGAATTTATGTTATAAAAAATTAAAGGCTATTTACCTTCTGAGCTAAGTCTACCAATTTGTTTGAGTAACCAAACTCGTTATCGTACCAAGATACTAATTTAAAAAATGTTGAATTCAACTCTATCGCAGCGTCTGCATCAAAAATACTTGTGCGATCATCGCTAACAAAATCTTGAGACACTACCAATTCATCAGTGTAGCCTAAAACACCTTTCATTGCTCCTTCTGAAGCAGATTTGAAAGCTGCTTTTATTTCTTCTAAAGACGTTTCTTTTTTAGTCTTAACAGTTAAATCTACCACAGAAACATCTGCAGTTGGTACTCTAAATGCCATACCTGTTAATTTTCCATCTAATTTTGGAATTACCTTACCTACAGCCTTAGCTGCTCCTGTTGAAGCTGGTATAATATTTAATAATGCACTACGACCACCTCTATAATCCTTTTTAGAAGGACCATCTACAGTAAGTTGTGTTGCTGTAGTTGCGTGTACAGTTGTCATTAAAGCTTCTTCAATACCAAAATTATCATCTACAACTTTAGCCAAAGGAGCTAAACAGTTGGTTGTACAAGATGCATTTGAAACAATCTTGTGATCTGCATTTAATTCGTTATCGTTTACACCCATTACAAACATTGGAGCATCCTTACTAGGTGCAGAAATAACTACCTTTTTAGCACCTGCTTGAATGTGATAATCTGCAGTTTCTAATGTTGTAAAAATACCTGTACACTCTGCAACAACGTCTGTACCAACTTCGTCCCATTTAAGATTTTTTGGGTCACGCTCCGCAGTAACTCTTACAGTTTTCCCATCTACTACTAAGTTACCATCTTTAACTTCTACTGTACCGTCAAATTTTCCGTGTACAGAATCATATTTTAAAAGGTATGCTAAGTGTTCTACATCTAAAAGGTCATTGATTGCAACAACATCTACATCATTGCGTTTTACGGTTGCTCTAAATACGATACGACCTATTCTACCGAATCCGTTTATTCCTAATTTTAAATTTGACATTTTTCTATTTTTAATTATGTATTCTTTATTTATATCGTCATTATATCTGAAACTCTAAGCAGTTCCATATCTATTTTAGACTTTCCTTTTACAGCTTGATCAAATGGTGTTAAGTGCATTTCATCATTCTTTAGACCAACCATATAGTTACTTTTACCTGTAATTAAACTTTCAACAGCTTTTACACCCATCCTACTTGCTAATACCCTATCGAAGCATGATGGTGAACCACCACGTTGCATATGACCTAATACAGACACACGTACTTCATATTCAGACAAGTTTTCATCAACGTAATCCTTTAGTTCAAAAACATTCTTCCCTATTTTGTCACCTTCCGCTACAACTACAATACTAGAAGATTTACCAGATTCTTTACTTCGTCTTAAGGATTCTAATAATCTGTCTAATCCTAAATCCTCTTCAGGAATTAATATCTCTTCTGCTCCTGCACCTACACCGACATTTAAAGCAATATGCCCAACGTCGCGTCCCATAACCTCAACAAAAAATAAACGATTATGAGAACTTGCTGTATCTCTAATTTTATCTATAGCTTCTACTACAGTATTAAGAGCCGTATCATAGCCTAAAGTATGTGTGGTACCAAAAATATCATTATCTATAGTACCAGGAATGCCCATAACAGGGAAATCATACTCTTGATTAAAAATCATAGCACCAGTAAAGCTTCCATCTCCACCAATAACCACAAAAGCATCTATGCCAGCTTTCTTTAATTGCTCATAAGCCTTAGCTCGACCTTCCTTTGTTCTAAATTCTTGAGATCTTGCTGATTTTAGCATTGTACCACCTTTATTGATGATTCCCTTAACACTTCTAGCATCCATTTTTTCAAAGTCACCTTCAATCATTCCTTCATAGCCTCGGTAAATTCCATAACAATCTATGTTATGAAATGCACAAGTTCTAACAACAGACCTTACAGCAGCATTCATTCCTGGAGAATCTCCACCAGATGTCATAACACCTATTTTTTTAATAGTATGTAGCATTTTATTTTAATGTTTTAGTAAAATTACTAAACAATAAATACAAAAAGATGTCATAAGTCATAAAAAAAATAAGGCATCTTCAATTCAAACGTTTTCGTTAATAAGTATTTTAATAAAAATAAAAAAAGTAGTATTTAAGACTTAGATTTTGTCTTCTTTTTCTTCATTGACATGTAAGCAGGCATAAAGTCATTCTCATCATTTTCATCTTCTTTTTCATCCTTATTATTCTCTTTATCTTTTCGGTTTTTACCTGAAAAAATAATGTCAAGTAATTCTTTGAAGGTATCAAACTCTACACTATATGTTAATCCTACACCTTGAGTATAGCCAATTTCTTCACCAAAGTTTCTAATGGTATTTTCTCTATTAAATACTTTAGCTCTCAGTGTACCATCTTCATTTAATAACCAATCTACCTGAACATCACCTGTTATGGTAGTTTGTTGTGCACTACCAAACGGCACACCGACCTTACCATTTACCAAAACCTTTTCGGATATTTTTGTTTGAAGTGTAACACCTACAGAGTTATTGGTTTGTAAATCTGGTGTATCTTGACCTATTTCTGCGACAATACCGATATCTAAATTATCATTATTATCTCCTAAAATATTGTTCAAAATTCCTGTTAATCGTTCTGAGAGTGTTCCCGTAATATCTAACCCGCCTGAAGTAGTTGTAAAACCTCCTGTACCAAGAAGTGTAAGTGCTTGATTATTTCTTATGTCTTTTGAAGATAACCTGTAATCAAGCTCTGACTTAACTGTGGAAGATACATTTGGAAAGCGCAAGTCGAAGTCTGGTTGTGGCTGTTCTAAATCTCCCGTTAAATAAATATCTACCTCAACGTCTATTCTTTGAGAAATAGGATTATCTAATAAAACTGATGGATTTGCTTTAGTTCTGTATATAGCTTTTAGATTAATCTCAGCACCCATAGGATCTCCTTCCCATACTATTGTTCCGCCCTGTTCTACTTCAAACTTCTTCTCTACTAAGCCTCCATACTTAAAATTATAAATACCTTCATATACCGTGAAATCTCCCCACATATTAAAGGTACCGTTTGTATTAATGAAAAAACCTAAGAAACCTTTTCCTTTTCCTTTTATTGTGCTGCCAGCTTCTTTGTCTATTACAATTTCTATAGTTGCATCTTGAGTTACATCTAAATCAAAAACAAGCTCTAGACCTTTAACTTCGATAGCTTCTGTTACTTCACCATTTATTCTTGCCTTCTTTTCTTCTGGACTTAAAAAATGGATAAAAGAGTTATCACCAAAACTTTCTGAATCATTTAGCGGAATATTAAAAACAGTTCCTGGAGCTGTGCTACCATCTACTTCTATAATTAATTGATCTGTAGGTCCACTAATACTGGCTTCACCTGACACAAATGCTGTTCCGTAATATAATTCATCTTCAGACTCTTCTGTATTTAAGACTAACAAACGATCTGTACTTAGGTCTAACCCTAGTTCCCAATCTGAAAAATTATCGTGCTCTATATAACCATTTAAGTAACCTTGAGAGAAATACTCTGAGTCTGTCATGGCTACATTATTAAATATAAATTTTTGATTTCTTAAAGACACTTTAGAATCAAAATCAAATCCGTAATCCACGTTGAGATATGGTATAGACATACCCGCTCTATCCAGCAACAGCTCACCATCTATTCTTGGCTTTTTAAGGCTACCTGAAACTCTAGCTTCTCCCGAAACCAAACCTCTGATATTACTAATAACACCTTCTCCAAGTGGGTTTAAAGGATCTAGCAAAAATTCTTCGAAAGTAACATCTAGATCTATCGTTGGTCTTCGCTCTGCTACATCTATAGTACCTTTTGCTAAAAAAGAGGTGAGATTGTCATTTACTAAAGAAACATCTACATTGTAGTTGGTTAACGAATTATTTCCTTCTACATCTGCTGTTAAATTTCCTAAATCATAATCATTTACAAAAAGATTGCTTATTTCTAAATTAGATTTTGGTAAGTAACTACCATCTTTTTGAACCAGATCTAGTTTTCCATTAACAACACCAGCCAAGTCTAAACTATCTATTCTAGGAGTAATCTTTACCAATTCTACATCTTTAAAATCTACTATTAAATTTTTATTGATACTATCACTAACAACTCCCGAAATTTCTATAATTTCATTTCCTTGATTAATAGTTATTGGGAATATATCGAATGCTGAAAAAGTTCTATCGAAGCTTATTTTATTAAAACTATTTTTTTCTGAATTAATAAACCATTCATAACCTTTAAAAACCACATCAGATTTTCTAAAACCAATAACCGATTTATTATCTTCATCTATAGTATAAAAGAGGTTTAGATTAAATTCATCTTTGTTATTTTCACCACCTTTAAATTCTGTTTTTACTAAAAGTGTATCTCTTCTGGTTACATTAATTAAGCTAAAGTCTGAAGCATTATACACACCCAAGCTGAGGGTATCTACTTCTACATAAGTATTATAAAGAGGATTACTATTATCTACAGTAAGGTTAATATTATTAGCAAAATAATCTTTGAACTTAATCTCTGGCGAATTAAAGGTTAAATCAAAACCTCTTGCATCTGTTTCAATTCTCCCCTCTATAAAAGTGTTTTTCCCTAAGTATAAGTCCTTAAAAAATACTGCTGCAATTTTTGAATAAATATTAAATCTAAAATCTATGTACTGTCCCTTTTCAATTTTAAAAGGCACATAATTGGTATAGATACTTCCTACAGAGTTCTCTACCAATTTTAATATGTCTTCAGTTTTAAACTTTCCTTTAATATTTCCATTGATGATATCCGGAGAATTTATAGATATCGTACGTTCACCACCATCAAATGAAGACACAATATCAAAATCTTCAAAACTATATTCGCTATCCTGATTTTTATATGTTGTATTTTTAATATTAACCGCTCCACTTACATCATCTAAGGTAGAACCTGTAGCTGTCATATTAACTAAACCTTTAAATTCTGACAGACTATCTCTGGTAACAAAATTTAATACTCGAAGGTTTGCATAATCAACATTAGCATCAAAATCAAATTTCTTTTTTTCATCAACAAAATCTACTAAACCATTAAAATCCAATTGCAGGTTTGGATCCTCTACTATCAGCTTACCATTAAAGATTTTATTTCCTAAATCCCCAGAAACCGTGATACCTTGATATTTATAACCATTATATTCTAAACTAAAAACATCACCCTTTATATCTGAACGTAAGTTATTTAAAGTAAAACCTTTGCCATCTACATCGAGATTTGCTGACACATTTTTGGCCAACGGATCACCAATTAACTTACCTATTTCAAATTCATCAAAAACAACGTTTCCAACATAGCTTGCTCTATCTATATCATCAATTTCAGTAAGCTCTAAATCAGATTTTATAAAACCCAAATCAGTATCTATTTCTATATCTGCATTAATGCGACTAGTTGTAATTTGCGATGTTCCTGTAATTTTAAAATTCCCAACCTTTGACAATACGGTTGGAACCGCATTCCCAAGAATATTTGGTAATAAAGCAGTTAAATCATAATAATTAGACGCCAGGTTTTCAAATCTTCCATCGAGCGCAAAAGTATCATCCTCCTTTGCAAAAAGATTTTTAAATGTGATATCTCCTATTATCCTTGTATTTCTAGTGGTACTAATATTTAGATTTTTGGCTTCGAGGTTATTTAATGTCCCTGATAAATCTGCATTAAAATTTGCACGTTGATTAACACCAAATTCATCAAAAAATACATTTAGCTCTGTTAATGATATTTCAGAATCTTCAAAGCTTGCCGTAACGTTTACCTTATCTGTAAAATCTTTTAAATCTTCTCTTTTGTAATCAAATCTTAAATCACCAACCAATTCCGATTTTTCAGTTTCGATACTTAAATCACTAAAATTCATGTGGTCTAAGGTGTATGCAAAATTGGCCTTTAAATTCTCTACCGTTATCCCTCTACTATCCTTAAAACTAAACTTATTAATTCTTGCACTTACATCTGGTCCATTAATCAAAAAATTCGTTGTATTAGCATTTAGCTCTGTAAATTCAAAAATTTTAGGTGTTTCAAGATTTTCATCTGTTAATTTAAAAAGACCATTCTCTATGGATAAGTCACTAGATGAAAACAAAAAGTTACTTGGTCCTTCTTTTGGGTTGTCGTCCTCAAACTTATCTACAAAGACATCAAGATTTGTATCCTCTTCTCCTTTGTACGTTTTTAGGTTAAACACTAAGTCTTGAATGTCTATATCACCCAGATTGAATTTACTATCGTAAAGATTTTTAAAGCTAATAATAGAACTGTTAATCTCCCCAATACTTATAAGCGTATCTTTCTTGTAGTCTTTAATAAGAATTTCTTTAAGTTCTATATCTCCATTAAGCTGAAGTCCAACCTTTCCAATATTAATATTGGTTTTAAATTCTTCGTTAAGCTTTTGCGTAGCGTACTTACCTAGCTTGGTTTGCACAGCCGGAATACCCAAAATTAAAAAGACAATAAGAAACAAGAGCAGAATGATACCTGCTATTTTACCTATTATTTTGAGTACTCTTTTGATACAGATTAAATGATTACTTGTTGATGAAATCTTCACTACATTTGCACTAGTAATACGTTGGCAAGTGGAGTCTTAGACTATATTCCGTAAAATTAACAATTATTGTGCCCTTTTTAGTTAATGAAAAAAGAAAATATTTATATCCTAGGTATAGAATCGTCTTGTGATGATACTTCTGCTGCTGTGCTTTGTAACGATAACATTTTAAGCAATGTTGTGGCAGACCAAAAAATTCATGCAGAATATGGTGGTGTTGTTCCAGAATTAGCCTCTAGAGCACACCAACAAAACATAGTACCTGTTGTAAACCAAGCCATAGAACGTGCTGGTATTTCTAAAGATCAATTAAGTGCTATTGCTTTTACACGCGGACCAGGTTTAATGGGTTCGTTACTTGTAGGCACTTCGTTTGCGAAATCTCTGGCATATGGTTTAGATATTCCTCTAATTGATGTTAACCACATGCAAGCCCATATTTTGGCACATTTTATTGAAGAAGAAGGACACCAAAAACCACCGTTTCCATTTTTAGCAATGACCATCTCTGGTGGTCATACACAAATTGTACAAGTAAATAGCCATTTTGAAATGAAAGTCCTAGGAGAAACCATTGATGATGCTGTTGGTGAAGCCTATGATAAAAGTGGAAAAATTTTAGGCCTAGGTTATCCTGCAGGACCAGAAATAGACAGACGTGCGCAATTAGGAAATCCTAAAGCTTATAAATTTACCAAACCAAAAGTAGAAGGACTTAATTTTAGTTTTTCAGGTTTAAAAACTGCTATACTTTATTTTGTACAACGCGAAACTAAGGCCAACTCAAATTTTGTTGAAGAGAACTTAAATGACATCTGCGCTTCTATACAATATACAATTGTTGGTATTTTGATGGATAAATTAAAACTTGCTGTAAAGCAAACTGGTATTAAACACATTGCTATTGGTGGTGGAGTTTCTGCAAATTCTGGCATTAGAAAAGCACTTAAAGATGCCGAAAAGAAACATGATTGGACGACTTACATTCCAAAATTTGAATACACCACAGACAATGCTGCTATGATTGCTATTGTTGGATATTTAAAATATTTGGAAAAAGATTTTTCTGATTTTGATGTTATGGCTACGGCTCGGTTGAAAATCTAAATTGTTAAAACATCTGTTGATAACAGATAGCATAAGGCTTCAAATGCATTTTAAAATTTAGTTGTTTTGTAAATACAATAAATTAGACTAAATCAACAACACCATGAAACAGCTAATTTTTCTACTTCTCTGTATTCCTTTTTTAAGTTTTTCACAAGACGCTTTAGAAACCGAACTCGATTCCATTAGTTCTATCGAAGAGGCTAAAACCTTTGCTAAAGCTCACAAAAAATCTAATAAGAGCAAGGTTTTTACGTTCAATAAAGAAAAGCACAAAACGCGCTTGGCTGATGAGCTTTTTAAACTCTCTAAAGGTGGAAAAAAAGTTATAAAAGGTGAATACAAAAAGACCTATTACAAAGTTGTTGACAAGGAAAAAACGTTACACCACAGAGCCAGTTATATCTTTTTTGATGGTAATAAAATGGAATTAGAAGAGATTAATGAAAAACGCGACAAAATTGTTTCTCAATACCAACAAGGTTATAAATTTGATAAGTTGGCACAATTGCACTCAATGGATTTAAATGCAAAAAGAGGTGGTGATTTAGGCTGGTTTCCTGAAGGAGATATGCACCAAATGTTTGAAGACGCTGTTAAAGACCATGATACTAATGAAATTTTCACTTTAGATATTGAAGACAAAAACTGGTATTATATTGTTCTTAAAACACACGACTCTAAAACCATTGAAGAAATTACTGTTTTACAATATTCAGAAGCTACAGATTAATGCAATTATTCTACAATCCTAATATTTCAGAAGGAGATACTACGTTTAATTTTGATAAAGACGAAAGCCGACATATTGTAAAAGTGCTTCGTAAAAAAGTTGGAGATCAATTACACATAACCAATGGCACAGGTTGGCTATTTAATGCAGAACTTATATTGGCAGATGCTAAACATTGTTCGGTAAACATCCTATCGCAAAACTTACAACCAAAACGTACTTTTAGCTTACACCTTGCTGTTGCTCCAACCAAAATGAACGACAGATACGAGTGGTTTTTAGAAAAAGCCACAGAAATTGGAATTGAAGAGATTACACCAATCATCTGCGATAACAGCGAACGCAAAGTTGTAAAGCTAGAGCGTTTTGAAAAAATCCTACAATCTGCAATGAAACAATCTCTGCAATGCTATTTACCTAAACTAAACGCGCCTATTGCTTTTAAAGATTTTGTAGATTCTTCTTTATCAGTAACCAAGTTTATTGCGCATTGCGAGGAAACTGATAAAAAATCATTAAAGTCTCAGCTAAAAAATAATGACGATACTTTAATACTTATTGGACCTGAAGGTGATTTTAGCGTTAAAGAAATCGAAATGGCTTTGGCTGCTGATTTTATTCCAGTAACTTTGGGTAACACACGTTTGCGTACTGAGACTGCTGCTATTGCGGCTTGTCATTCAGTTGCTTTTGTAAATGAATAACATGAAAAAATTAATAACTCTATACCTTACACTCTTTACTTTTTCACTTTTTGCTCAAGATGTAGCTGTGTTAAAGTATAAAGGTGGTGGCGACTGGTATAGCAATCCTACAGCACTACCTAATTTGGTAAAGTTTTGCAACGATAATATTGACACTAATATCAATGAAAACATTCAAACTGTTGAAGTTGGCAGTATTGATATTTTTCAGTACCCTTTTTTACACATGACAGGTCATGGCAATGTATTCTTTAGTGATGATGATGCAGAAAACTTAAGAAAATATCTCATCTCTGGAGGTTTTCTTCATATTGATGATAACTATGGTATGGAGCCTTACATTACCAAAGAACTAAAAAAGGTTTTTCCTAACAAGGAGTTGAAAGAAATACCAAAAGATCACAAAATATTCAGTTCCGCATTTGAATTCCCAAACGGTTTACCAAAAATCCATGAGCATGATGGTAAAGCACCGCAAGCTTTCGGAATTTTTCATGAAGATAGATTGGTTTTACTCTTCACCTTTGAAAGTGATTTAGGAGATGGCTGGGAAGACCCTGAAGTTCATAATGACCCTGAAGATGTACGTGAAAAAGCATTAAAAATGGGAGCGAATATTATGAAGTATGTTTTTGAAAATTGATAGACTCAATGATTCTTTTTTTATGAAATTCTCACTTTTCTTTATCTCTTTTTGCTTCTCATTTTTTTGTAATGCACAAGAAGGTGAACTCAATGGTAAGTTAATCTTAGATACACCTGAAGATTATGAAAATATAGCAAACAAAACTAAGGTTTACATTGAAACCGAGGAAAAAACCGATTCTACAATTGTTAATGGTAGTCTATATTTTTCTTTCAAAAAATTAAACTATGGTAAAATAAAATTATCATTTAAACCGGAAAGTATAACCAGAACCGTTTATCTTATTAACATAGATAAAAATACTAATGATATTATAGCTGAACTTCCATATTCGCTTACATGTAAATATGATAAATCTATTGACAACAAAATGTGTCCTGTTTGTAAAAAAGATGACATGGTATTACCTATAGCCTATGGACTTATATCTGAAGGAAGGTTTACAAACGAGAATGAAAAAGACGAAGAAAAAAAGACTAAGAATTATATATCTGGCGGATGCGTTGTTACTAATTGCGACCCTAATTGGTATTGCAAAAGAGATGATTTAAAATTCTAAACACAGTGCAATTAACCCACTACACTTCAAACTTTAAAAAGCAAAAGCATCCCATCACCTTAATTTGTGATAACATTACCAATGCACCAAATATTGGAAGCTTATTTCGTATTGCAGATGCCTTTAATATTGAAGAACTTATTTTTTGCGGAGATAATATTCCTATTGGAAAACGCATGACCAAAACATCGCGCTCTACCGAAAAGTATGTAACCCATAGAATTGAAGAAAAGATTGATGATGTTATCCTTCAGTTAAAAGAAACACACCAAATCATTGCTTTAGAAATTACAGAAAGTAGCACAGAGCTAAGCATTTTTAAACTTAAAGCGAAAAAACCAATAGTATTAATTCTTGGTGATGAAAACTTTGGAGTTTCAGAGTTTGTTTTAGAACAATGCGATGCTGTTGTCCACATCAATATGTACGGAAACAATAGTAGCATGAATGTTGTGCAAGCTACAAGCATAGCACTTTATGAATTTACGAAACAACTTAATTTTTAAATTTGCCTTGCTGAATTTATTTCAGCATCTTTGAGATATGAATCAGAATTCAAAAATCATTGCAAATGGCATCTTAAGAGCCCTGGGAATTCTCTTAGGAATAGCTTTGGTTTTATTCTTCTTATACAAAATACAATCTGTAATAGTTTACATAGCCATTGCTGCTGTAATTTCGTTGGTGGGCAGACCTATTGTTTTATTTCTTAGACGCAAATTAAAGTTTAACAATACTGTTGCCGTTGTTGTAACCATGTTATTATTTATTGGATTGTTAGCTGGACTAATTGGTATGTTTATTCCTCTAATAACAGACCAAGGTAAAAATTTAGCGCTTTTAGATTTTAATCAGTTAGAGCGTAACCTTGATAATTTATACCAGCAGATAGTTACCTATTTTGAATTTAATAACATCGATGTTGAGCAGTCTATAAAAGACTCTAACATACTATCAAAGCTTGATTTTTCTTTAATTCCTAACTTCTTCAATAGCTTAGTTAGTGGATTAGGAAGTTTTAGTATTGGCTTGTTTTCAGTATTGTTTATTTCATTCTTCTTTTTAAAAGACAGCAAATTGTTTGAAGATGGTATTATGACCTTTGTTCCAAAAGGAAATGAAATGCGCTCTAAGCGTTCTTGGAATAAGATAAAAGACCTTTTGTCTCGTTACTTTGTTGGACTTATTTTTCAGATTTTAATACTATTTGTTATCTACACCATTGTGTTACTCATTTTTGGAATAGATAACGCAGTTGTTATTGCCTTCCTTTGTGCGCTATTAAATTTAGTGCCTTATGTTGGGCCGTTAGTCAGTGGTTTTTTAATGCTTGTTTTAAGTATGTCTAGTAATTTGGGTGAAAACTTTAGCGATGTTATTTTACCAAAAACAACTTATGTAATGATAGGATTTATCATTGCTCAATTGGTTGATAACTTCTTTAGTCAACCTATCATTTTTTCTAAAAGTGTAAAATCTCATCCATTAGAAATCTTTTTAGTAATTATAATTGCTGGCATTTTATTTGGGATTGTAGGAATGATTGTCGCAATACCTGCTTACACAGCAATAAAAGTGATTTTGAAAGAGTTTTTATCTGAATACAAAATAGTAAATAAGCTCACAAAAGACTTATAGTATTAGTTTGAATACTTCAATTTTAAATACTGACATACAGGATTTTATAAATTTAAATTTAAAATCTGATATTTCCAGTTTATTACTAAAAGGAATACCTTTTGCAACTATAGACCAAAAGCTTGTAATAGAACAAATTGAAGCAAAAAAACGCTGTGAAAAAAAGCTACCCTCTTGGTTTAATACTAAAAATATTTACTACCCAAACAAGCTAAATATTGAGCAAACTTCATCAGAGATTACAGCAAAGTATAAAGCCGATTTAGTATCAGGACAATCTTTAATAGATATCACAGGTGGTTTTGGTGTTGATGCATACTATTTTTCAAAACAAATTAAAGCAGTAACACATTGCGAAATAAATACAGAACTTTCTGAAATTGTAAAGCATAATTACGCAACACTAAAAGCTAGCAATATTGATTGTAAAAATGAGGATGGTATTGCTGTTTTAAAACAATCTGATTCAATTTTTGACTGGATTTATGTAGATCCTTCTCGAAGAGACGACTCTAAAAACAAGGTATTTTTACTTTCTGATTGTGCACCAGATGTAAAAACATTCAAAGGATTGTTTTTTAAGCATTCTAAGAACGTGATGATAAAAACATCACCATTATTGGATATTTCTGCTACAAAAAATGACTTAGAGTACGTAAAAGAACTTCATGTAGTTGCAGTTAACAATGAAGTAAAAGAACTACTTTGGATTTTAGAACGCGATTATGAAGGCGAATTAAAGATTAAAACCATAAACCTCACAAAATCTGATAATGAAAGTTTTGATTTTAACTACAGTGAAGAATCGAAAGTTGAAGTAGAATTTTCTGAACCTCTTACTTATTTATACGAACCTAATTCGGCAGTATTAAAGGCAGGAGCATTTAATATTTTAGCGAATACCCTTAAAGTGAATAAACTCAGTAAACACTCTCATTTGTACACGTCTAATGAGTTAATAAATTTCCCTGGAAGACGATTTGAAGTAGATAAAGTTATTCCATTTAATAAAAAAGAATTTGCTAAATCAGGTATAAATAAAGCAAATGTAACCACTCGTAATTTCCCTTTATCTGTAAACGATATCAGAAAAAAGCTGAAAATAAAAGATGGAGGGCAATCCTATCTATTTTTTACAACAGATAGGATTAACTCAAAAATTATAATTGTTTGTTCTAAAGTGATGTAGAAGTGAATGACACTATTTGATTATTGCTGTCAACTTCTATTTCATAGACCATACATGTACCCATTTTCAATACCACATCAGTGTCACTTACCGTAGGATTATTACTGGTGAGAGAAAATATTATATCTCCTTCCGGAAAACTTGCCCAAGAGGTAATGGTATTAGATTGAATATTTGGTAGTTCCGCCAAGAACGTACCATCTACATTCGTTACGAGCAAATCAAAAGTAACCGTACCGTTATTTACAACTCTTGTTGTAGGATCTTGATTTGAACAAAACTCAGTCAATTGAAAATTTTCAACTTGTGTGGCTTCAGGAAAACTATCATTTTGTATTGATTCTGAGGTACAGGCAGATAGCATAATTACAAAGCACAAAAACAGTACTTGCTTAAGTAGGTTTTTCATTGGTTAATAGTTTCGTTGTCAAGGTTTTGAAAACCTCAAACAATCAATTTGGGACCACAAACATATAAAAGAAATTTAAGTTGTCGACAAAAAGACTAAAATATTCGACGAAATGCAGTTTTATCTAAAGTTTAAAAATAGAATTATCAGTAAAAGCATAGTAATCAACATCTTCAAGAACATTATGTGTATTAAGTCCTGTAAACAAACTAAAGGCCGGTAAAATTAGTTGTTGTGATGTGATTTGATAACACGGTAATTTCAATTTTTGTTTACCCTTTCCTCTTATTACAACTCCAGGATGTGTATGGCCAGAAATAGTAAATACATTATCATAATCCTCTAAATCTTCATGAATAAACGTATAAGAATCAATGATCAATTTTGGAACTACACATATATTTAATTCGTTCATTAAATGACTAGATTGTATATCGTGATTGCCCTGTATAAGTATCCACTCTATATCTGAAAACTGACTTAGCCATACTTTAAAAGTTTCAACATCTGAATTACTTTCTGCATGAAATAAATCACCTACTACCAGTATTTTTTTTGTATTAAAATATTGAATGAGATGCCTTAATCGATTTAGATCAGTTTGAAGTATTTCACTTGAAATAGCAATACCATGTTTACGAAAATGTGCTGTTTTGCCTATATGAATATCAGAAAGAATTAAAGCTTCTTGCTCTTTCCAGAAAACAGCACGCTGATTTGTTAAAGTAAAAACTCTACCTTTTAATATGATATTTTGCTTTACTATATTCAATTAATCTATTTTAAAAGCCTGTTCTTTAATTCTTTGTATGCGCTTATCTAAACTTTCATTACTCATAGTGCCACGAAGGCTATCTACCTTTAATGGAAAACTTAAAGGAGTAAAAGATTTAGCGTTTTTCACTATTATTTTACTTTTTGAGATACGCTCAAAAGCTTGCTGTAATCTAGCTTCTTCCAGCTGCTGGTTAAACACTTCTGTATAAGCTTGTCTTAGCAATAAATTATCTGGCTCATAGTCCTCTAAAACCCTAAATATCAATCCAGATGAAGACTGTAGGCTCTTATTATTCTTTCGTGTTCCTGGTTGAGATTGTACTACCAAGCCTGCAATAACAGCAATGTCCCTAAACTTACGAGACGCCATTTCAGACGCATTAATACTCGCTACCACATCATCCATTAAGTTCTCTTTGCTAAGCAAGGTTTTAATATTACGTTCATCTACTGGTATTGGCTGATCACTCAACAATTCAAAACCATAATCATTCATAGCAATGGTGAAGGTAATTTGCTTTAACTTACTAATTCGATAGGCCATCAAAGCTGAAAAAACCTCATGAACCAAACGGCCTTCAAAAGGATACATAAATAAATGATAACCGTCTTTCGTTTCAATCAATTCCACTAAAAACTCATCAGCTTTTGGTATGTGTGAATGCTGGTCTTGTCTGCTTACCAATGGATTTAAAAACCTTAATTCTTTCTCCAAACGGCCAGGTTGCAAAGCATCCGATAATTTCAATCTTAAATAATGACTCAAATGAGATGTTAAAGGTAATCGTCCTCCCAACCAACTTGGTGAAACGGCTTTCTTGGCTTTACTTCTTCGCACTAAAACTGTCATGTCCTTTATTTGCAATAATTCTAACACTCGGCCAGCTAAAATAAAACTATCACCTAGCTTTAATTTTGAAATAAAGAATTCTTCAATCATACCGATGTATCCTCCAGATATAAACTTCACCTTAACATTTACCTCACTCACAATAGCACCAATATTCATGCGATGTAACATGCTAATGCGTCGACTTTTTACTTTGTATAAACCATCTTCATCTAATATCACCTTATGGAATTCTTCATAAGAATTTAAAGTCTTTCCTCCCTTTGTAATAAAATGCAAACACCATTGCCAATCATCTTCCGTGAGATATTGAAAGGCATGAATCTGTTGAACACGTTGAAATAATTCTTTTGAATCAAAGCCTTCACCTACAGCCAACGTCACCATAAATTGAACTAGCACATCAAAAGTTAAAACCATCGGATCCCTAGATTCTACCTTTTTATTTTTAATAGCTTCTTTTAACGCTGAAACTTCCACCAACTCTAAAGAATGTGTTGGAACAAAATAAATTTTTGAACGCTCAAATGGTGAATGACCACTGCGACCAGCACGTTGCATAAAACGTGCTACTCCTTTAACAGAACCTATCTGAATCACACAGTCCACAGGCTTAAAATCGACACCTAAATCTAAAGACGAAGTGCAAACCACAGCCTTTAAATAACCTGAAGCAATATTATCTTCTATCCAATTTCTCAGTTTTTTATCAATTGACCCATGATGGATTGCAAGCAAGCCTGCCAATTCTGGTTGAGCTTCGAGTAGAAATTGATACCACAACTCAGCTTGTCCTCTGGTATTTGTAAAGATTAGCGTTGTATTGTTATTGGCTATAATCGGCAAGATTTTATCAACCATTTTTGCACCCAAATGCCCAGCCCAAGGCAAAACTTCGATTTCATCTGGTAAGACAGATACAATATCTAATTTCTTTTTTTGCTTAGCTGTAATCTGGGTGATTTTTAAATCTGAAAACGGCAAAAGGACTTTTTTCGCTTCTTCAAGATTTCCTATAGTCGCTGTTATTCCCCATATTTTCAGTTTTGGCGAATAGTGTCTTAATTGTGAAATAGCCAATTCTGTTAGTATACCACGTTTGTTTCCTATGAGTTCATGCCACTCATCAATAGCAACACATTTTACTCCTTTAAACCATCTAGAATTCTTTTTTTGTGAGAACAAGAGGTGCATCGTTTCTGGTGTGGTAAGCAAAACATCTGGCATTAATCGTTCTTGCTTGCGTCTTATTGCAGTAGGTGTATCACCATTTCTCACTTGTACAGACCAATCTAAACCTATTTCTTCTACTGCTTCACTCATAGCTTTAGCTAAATCCTTTGCTAAAGAACGTAATGGACTTATCCAAAGTAATTTTAAGCCTTTAGGATATTGCTCTGGATGATTCAAATAATCGATAACAACACCTAAGAAGACTGAAAAGGTTTTACCAAATCCTGTAGGAGCTACTACCATACCAGAATAACCTTTAGCATAGCGTTGCCATGTTTGCAATTGGAATGGAAAAGGTGCATGGCCTTTTTCTGCCATCCAATTATTTATAATTCTTAATCCTTCGCTATGTTTGAACTGACTCAAGGTGCCGTAATTAGTTGCTTTACAGTTTCAATAGTATCAATTTCTTCTACAGGTTTATCTTTCCTCCATCTGCTTATTCTAGGAAATCTTAAAGCAACACCAGATTTATGACGATTACTTAGTGCTATGCCTTCAAAAGCTATTTCGAATACTAATTCTGGCTTAACAGTTCTTACAGGTCCAAATTTTTCAATAGCATTTTTATTAACCCATTGCGAAATTTCAGTAATCTCTTTATCGGTTAACCCAGAATAGGCTTTTGCTACTGTAACTAGTTTATCATCTTTTTTTACTGCAAAGGTATAATCTGTATACTTTGAACTTCGCCTACCACTACCCTTTTGGGCATAAATCATAACTGCATCAATGGTTAATGGGTCTACTTTCCATTTCCACCAATCTCCTTTTTTGCGACCTGTATGATAAGGTGATTGCTTCATTTTAAGCATTAATCCTTCACTGTTTATAGCTCGTGAATTATTTCTAATATTGTATAATTCTTCCCATTCATTAAATTCAACCAAAAACGATAATTTAATATGATCCGGTAAAGCGATTGTATTAAAAACAGATTCAAGTCGTCCTCGTCTTGTCTCAAAAGAGTGTTGTCTAATATCCTCACCTTCAAACTCTAAAATATCATAGGCATAAAACCCAATTGGCACATCTTCTAAGAGTTTTTTTGTCACATTTTTGCGATTAAGACGTTTTTGTAAATCGTTAAAAAGCAAGACATCATTGTCCTTCATGGCTAGTATTTCGCCATCAATTACAAAATCATCCTTAAAATTTCGAATGGCTTCAACGATTTCAGGAAACTGCTTAGTCACTAATTCCTCTCCACGCGACCAAATATAAATTTCGTTATTGCGTTTTACAATTTGACCACGAATACCATCCCATTTTTGCTCTACGATCCAATCATCTGGCTCGCCCAATTCTGGTAATTCTTTTTCCAAAGCATAGGCCAGACAAAAAGGATAAGGTTTAGAATTATCATAATTGATGTGCTTCCCATGGATGAGTTCTTCAAAGGTTATAGATTCAATATCCCAATTACCAATTATACTGTGCATGAGTTGATTGGCATCAATGTTCGTCAATTTTGCCAATGCATTAACCAAAGTCTTTTTAGATACACCAATACGGAAACTTCCACCAATGAGCTTATTAAAAATCAATCGTTCTTGTTGGTCTAAACCAGACCAAGCCTCAAGAACGAAAGCTTTTTTTTCAGCTTCAGATTTTGATTTTAGGGTTTTGAGTTCAGTCATCCATTCATGTAAAGACAAATCGAGCTTATGCGTCGGTGCTGGTAATAAGAGTGCCATGGTTTCTCCTAAATCACCAACGGTACTATAACTTTCTAAGAATAACCATTCGGGTAATTTTGTAATCTCTATACACCATTCTTTCATCAGTGATGTCTTTACTGGTCGAGATGGTCTTTTACCTGTAAAAAGTGCAATTAGCCAAAGCTTATCTTTGTCTGGAGCCACTTTAAAATAATTAACTAACGCTTCAATCTTTGCATTAGTCTTATTGGTGATTTCTATAGCACTTATAAGTTCCGAAAACAATTTCATTCAGTTATAGCTTTTTCGTTTTCAGATTCAGCTTTGGCAAGAGCTTCATCTCCATACTCTGTTACAAGTTCATTAGCTTTAATACCTATTTCATTTAAGTATTTTGAAAACACGGCTTGAGAACCATGTGTAACATAGACTTGCTCTGCTTCAGATGCTTTTACTGCTGAAATTAGACCGTTCCAATCTGCATGATCGCTCACGGCAAAGCCTGCATCTACAGCTTGCCAACGTTTATTTCCTCGTATCTGCATCCAACCCGAACATATAGCTGTTGCGGGATTCGGTAGTCGCTTTAACATACGAGACCCTAAAATCGCAGGTGGTGCAATTATGATTTTATTCTGAAGTGTTTTCTTATCTAAATCAGCAGACCATAATTTGGCATCAGGCAGTTTAATTCCTGAACTTGATATAGCTTCGTTTGTATTATATATGGATCGGTGCACATAAATATCATCACAGCCTTCTAGTAATGAGAGTAAGCGTTGTGCCTTACCTAAAGAATACCCTAAAAACACCGATGTTCTATTATTAGTTTGATTGGCTTTTACCCAATTATGTAATTCCTGTTGCAAAACTTCCTCCTTTTTCCAATTATAAATAGGCAAACCAAAGGTGCTTTCGGTAATAAAGGTATTACATTTAACAGACTCATATGGTACTGTTATAAAATCTGGTTGTGTTTTATAATCACCTGTAAAGACTACCACATAGCCTTTATATTCTAGTCGAATTTGTGCTGAACCGATAACATGTCCTGCTGGATAAAAGCTAACTAAAACATCATTTATTTTAATTTCTTTTCCATATGGAATACTTTCAATATTAATATCTGCTCCTAGACGATGCTGTAAAATGGCTTTAGAATCATCAGAACATAAATAGCGTTTCATTCCCCAACGAGCATGGTCGGCATGTCCATGAGAAATTACGGCATAGTCAACGGGATACCATGGATCTAAGTAGAATCTCCCTTGCGGACAGTATATTCCTTTTTCAGTAAATTTTATAAGTTTTTTTTCGGCAGACATAGCCTAACGAAGCTATTGAAAAAGTTAGAGTTTTAATAGTAAAATTTCGTTAAAATTAATTCTACAAAAAGCCCTTTTGAGCAATAAGCATGTCACTTCCCCATAGTTTCACTAAATACGTAATATCTATCGGAAAAAAGGACGATGAGCCATCTGAATTATATTTTACAGGACATTCTAAAAAGTTTCCATCGATTATTTCACATTTATTCTTACCATTATCAGAAATATAAATTTTCTTTTCATCTAACTTTTGATAAACCTTTTTTAAATCAATTATTGCATACTTTATAAACGATGATGCTTTGTGAGTCTCGTTTTTGGCACTGTCAATTATGCCATATGTGAAATAGTGAGCCTTCATTTTATAGTATTCAGACTCATGACGCTCTTTAATTTTATTTGAATCTCTACGATATCTAATTGTAAAATCGGTAAAATTCTGGTATTGTTTTTCTCTAAACCGCTCCTGAACACTCATAATAGTATTCCCTTTTCTAAAAACATAATCAATACCATCCATCATATCGATATATTTTGAATAATCCTTTCTCAACTGCACTTCTGACCAGCTTAATGGATTATATATTAAAGGTATAGCCAAGTTTCTGTGGACATAATTAGTGAACGCTCTATCTTTAGAATATTTAGACATATAGCAATAAAATTAATCATATTCTATGCTCTATCAAAGCATTAGAGTATTAGAATTAAAAAACTCAAAAAAATTGTTGCGATAATTAATATGATAAGTTACATTTGCATCCGCAATTTTAAGAAACGTTCTTATAAAATTTATTGGAGAGGTGCCAGAGTGGTAATGGAGCAGATTGCTAATCTGTCAACGCGTAAGTGTTGCCGGGGTTCGAATCCCCGTCTCTCCGCAAATAGATAACCAGTTTTCGGGGTGTAGCGTAGCCCGGTTATCGCGCCGCGTTTGGGACGCGGAGGTCGCAGGTTCGAATCCTGCCACCCCGACTTTTCTAATGGTCGCGTAGCTCAGCTGGATAGAGCATCTGCCTTCTAAGCAGACGGTCACAGGTTCGAATCCTGTCGCGATCACATTAAGCCATACTAATTTTAGTGTGGCTTTTTTGCTTTATTCTGGGTACTCTATCCTCAAATGATAGATATTGGCAAGTTTGTGCTTTAAAACCTTTTTTATAGACTGAATTTCTTTAAAAGTAATATTAGCATTTAGAAATTGGCCACTTTCCATTTGCTTATTAATGATATTCTCAACAAAATCATTAATCTTTGTTGTTGTTGGTTCCTTTAAACTTTTTGACGCAGCTTCTACACTATCACACATCATTAAAATAGCCGTTTCTTTACTAAATGGTTTTGGTCCTGGATATGAAAAATCTTCAATTTTTACAGAATCATTTTCCGCCTTCTCTTTCATGTAGAAATAATAAACAACACTTGTACCATGATGTGTTCTAATAAAATCAATAACACGATCTGGTAGATTATATTTTTTAGCAATTTCAATACCATTCAATACATGGTCTACTATTACCATTGCACTTTCTCTACTTGATAACTCATCGTGAGGATTAATACCATTGCTTTGATTTTCGGTAAAATAGGTTGGATTCTTCATTTTACCTATATCATGATACAAAGCGCCTACCCTAACCAGCATAGCATTTGCACCAATTTCATTAGCTGAAGCTTCAGCCAAGTTGGCAACATTTAATGAATGATGAAATGTACCTGGTGCTTTGTTAGATAATTCTTTTAAAAGCTTCGTGTTGGTATCTGATAATTCTAAAAGAGAAACATCAGATACAAGACCAAAAATCTTTTCGTAAATATAGATAAGTGGCTGAACAAAAAGTGTTGCTAAACCACATAGAATAAATAGCCCAAATGTATCCCACTTTAAAGTTGTTATTTGCCCTTCATGAATTACGAAAAAGGCAAAATAAGCAATGATATATATAAGCGTTATTTGACCAACTGATATAAAAAGATTGGCACGTTTATATAACTCTGAAACCGTCAATATAGTTACGATTCCTGCAATAATTTGCAGAAACATATACTCATAACTATTTGGTACAATAAAGCCTAAAAGTAACACTGTGAGTACATGAGAGAATAAACCAAGTCGCGCATCAAAAAAGGCTTTTAACACTAATGGCAATATACATAATGGCACCACATATATGTATTGAGAGTTATAGTTAATCACCAAAGTGGTAAGTAATATCATCAGAGCGATATTAAAAAATATAAAGGTTACTTTGGTATTATTTTGAAAAACCTCCAACCTATATTTCTGCAAAAACAGTAATAACATCAAAAGTGCCAGAGCCACTAATAATGTATAGGCTACAAGAACCCAATTATAATTAGCAGTATTCCAAACCTGAGATTCATATTCAGATTTCAGTGATTTTAAAATATTGTATTCCTCATCTTCTACCACCTGCCCTTTTGAAATAATTAACTGGTCTTTATCTATGCTTCCACGAGTTAACGCTATTTGAGAAAGCTCCTCTTCTAATGTGGTTTTTGTGAGCGTTTCATTTAATGTTACATTAGGTTTAACGATATCAAAAAACAAGGATATCATTCTATTTTTATTCTCAGCAGAAGTTGATTTTGCCAAATAATTCTCAAGTCGATCTCGAAGTTGGTTTATTTCAATTAAACCTTTATACTCTAAACGTTTTTCAACCGTATTAGAAGCCACCAATACAACAGGTTTATCATTAGAATATGGATAATCTGTATCTAAAATTCCATTTTCATATAAAGTCTCAATTATATCAGTGCCTTGCTTAAATAAATCTGTTTTAGATGAAATAGAATCATTAAAAACCTCATTGAATTTAGTAATGTAATTCAGCTTGATGGTCTTTGGAATTTCAAGATCAATATCGAAATAAACTGAAGCATTATTTTCAATTTCAAGCTGTTCCTCATTAATCTCTTCTTGAGTCTTTTGAATCGCGAAATTAAATGGCGCTAATAAACTTTCAGACTGCCAGGGTTTACCTTTTTCAAAAGAATACCTAAACTTCCCTGTTTTAGGAAATAAATAAACGATAAACAACGTAGTCAACAGGAACAATAGTATTTTATATACTAGAGCATGATTTTTATACCATTTATTCAGAAGTTCTTTCATATATAATCAAATGTAACAAATATTAAAATTTAAAACCTCCATAATCTGTAATACATTCCGAAATATCTCAAAAAATCCTTAATTTCGCAGGAATTAATTATAAACAAAATAATAATGAACAAGGACGTAGTAATTGTATCTGCCGTTAGGACACCTATAGGAAGTTTTTTAGGAAGTTTATCTAGTGTACCAGCCCCAAAACTTGGAGCTGCTGCCATAAAAGGAGCACTAGAAAAGATAAATCTAAAACCTGAAATGGTAGATGAAGTACTAATGGGTAATGTAGTTCAAGCTGGTACAGGACAAGCGCCTGCGAGACAAGCTGCAATATTCGCTGGAATTCCAAATACTGTGCCTTGTACAACAATAAATAAAGTTTGTTCTTCTGGTATGAAAGCTGTAATGCAAGCTGCACAGGCTATTAGTCTTGGCGATGCTGATATAATGGTTGCTGGAGGAATGGAAAACATGAGTGCTATACCACACTATTACCATGCACGTAGTGCTACGAAATTTGGCCCTGCTACTCTGGTAGATGGCATGCAAAAAGATGGTTTGGTAGATGCTTATGACAACAACGCAATGGGTGTTTGTGCAGATGCTTGTGCGGTTGAGTACGAATTTAGCAGAGAGGACCAAGATGCATTTGCTGTACAATCTTATGAGCGCTCTAAAGCTGCTTGGGAAGCTGGAAAATTTGATGATGAAGTTATTCCTGTTCAAGTACCTCAACGTCGTGGTGATGCTATAGTTGTTAATAAAGATGAAGAATATACTAATGTAAAGATGGAAAAGATTCCTGCTTTACGTCCTGCCTTTACTAAAGATGGTACCGTAACAGCTGCTAATGCTTCAACTATCAATGATGGTGCAGCGGCTTTAGTTTTAATGAGCAAGGAAAAAGCTGAAGAATTAGGTTTAAAACCATTAGCAACTATAAAAAGTTATGCTGACGCTGCTCAAGAACCAGAATGGTTTACTACCGCACCAGCAAAAGCATTGCCAAAAGCATTAGCAAAAGCGAATGTAGAATTAAGTGCTGTAGATTTCTTTGAGTTTAATGAAGCTTTTTCAGTTGTTGGTCTAGCAAATATGAAGATCTTAGGATTATCTGACGATAAAGTAAATGTAAATGGTGGTGCTGTTTCTTTAGGTCACCCTCTTGGATGCTCTGGCGCAAGAATCTTGGTTACACTTATTAATGTATTACACCAAAACAATGCTAAAATTGGTGCAGCTGCTATATGTAATGGTGGTGGTGGTGCTTCTGCAATAGTAATAGAACGCGCTTAAATTTCTTTTATGCAATACGGAGTTTGCAATCTAGGGATTGTACCTATACGATTAGAGCCTACTGATACTAGTGAGATGGTAACACAGGCCTTGTATGGTGACTTTTTTAAAGTGCTTGAACAGCGCAAAAAATGGAGTCGCATTCGTTTTGCATATGATAAATATGAAGGTTGGATAGACAACAAACAATATGTTGAAATTGAAGAAGATCAGTACGTACAATTACTAAATTCTGATATTGCCTTATCTAAAAATCTTATACAATTTGTTTCTGATGATGCCGATAGTATTTACCCTATTCCACTGGGTTCAGACCTAAACTGTTTAGATATTTTAAAACAAAAGTTTGAGGGCAATATGATTACCGAAAAAAGTGAAAAATCTAAAATTATTGATACCTCTTTTTTATATCTAAACACGCCATATTTATGGGGCGGAAAGTCTCCTTTCGGAATCGACTGCTCAGGCTTTACTCAAATGGTATATAAGCTCAATGGTTATCAATTACTGCGTGATGCGTCTCAGCAAGCAACCCAAGGAGCTGCATTAAGTTTTATTGAAGAAAGCGAGCCTGGTGATTTGGCATTTTTTGATAATGCCGATGGCAATATTATACATGTTGGGATAATAATGAAAGACAATTATATTATCCACGCACATGGCAAAGTTAGAATTGATCGATTAGATCATAGCGGTATTTATAATATTGATAAAAAAATGCATACACATCGACTTAGAGTAATTAAAAAGATTATTTAAAAAAAAATGCGACTTATTATCTAAGTCGCATTTTTTTTATCTTGGTAATAATTCTTAATTACCAGATTCTATTTCCTTTACCTTATTCTTATAGGAATTATATTTATCTGTTTCTCCTAAAGCACTGTAAATATTAGCTAATTGGTTATAAACACCAACTTCATCTAAGTTTGGATTATTAGCTACAAACTTCTCTAATATTTCTGCACCAGCCTTAAATAACTCATCTTTTTGAGCCTTTAACTCGTCATAACGCTTATAATCAGCAGCTGAATCGCCTAACTTATTCATCTCTTCATATAAAGAGTTTCCTTTATCTACTTCAATAAAAGAAAGGTTCATCGCAGCATTTACATAATCTGGTTTCAGTTTAAGTGCTTGCTCAAACGCTGATTTTGCAACATCATATTGATTAGCTTCCATTGCAGTTACGCCAACGTTAAAATTCAAATTAGCATTGTTAGGATCTTCTTTTAAAGCCTGTTTAAATAACCCTAAAGCCTTTTCATTTTCACCTACTTTAGTTAAAACCACCGCTTCTGTCAATAATAATTCCTTATCATCTGGAAATTCATCTCTTGCTTCTTTAGTAACAGTAAGCGCTTTTTCATTATCACCTTGAGAAACATAGATCGAAGCAATATTTTTCACAATATTTGCTCTTTTAGACTCTTCTTTGACATCAACAGGTTTGATATGAGTCTTAATAGTTTTAACAGAAAAATCTCTTGAAGCTTTATCTATAAATGGCTCTTCTTTCCCTGTCTCTTTATTAGTAGCTCTATAAGTCATTTTTATTCCTGTATAACCTAATTCTTTCAGCTTAATAAAGTGCTTTAAAGACGTTTCATAGTCATTGTTTTGTGCTGAGAGCAAAGCTGCATCGTACAAAAATGACGTATCTTTTGGTGAAATTTTATAAATCTTTTCATAAGCTTTTGTAACTACATCATAATCTTTTTTCTTAAATGCCTCATTAGCCTTAGTTAAAAAGGAATTATAAATTTTTGACTTCATCTCATCAGCATCCTCTGTGTAACGTAGTTTACCAACAGAAGATTCATGATCTTTTAATTCTTCTAAAGTAGCAACTGTTTCATCCAAATCACTACCAGAAGCAGTTCCATTAGCATAAAGAGCCTGAGCTTTTAAGAATAAGAACTTAGCCTTCGTTTTATCATCCATATTGCCCATCATTGCTTCAGCTGCTGATGCAGCTGATTTAGCATCAGCAAAATTCGATTTTTTTAGTGCTTTCTCTAATGCTTTTATTTCATCCTTTTGAGCAAAAGACACAGCTGTAATTGTAAAAACCAGCACTAATGTCAATAATTTTTTCATTTTTAGTTAAATAATTTATTGTTGTTAATTTTTAGTTTTCTGTTTCTGTATTATCAATAGCCGTGCCATCTTCATTTGTTGTTTGATCTCCGGCATTTTCTACATCTAATTCTTCTACATTTTCATCTTCATCATCTTTCATCACTTTGGCAACAGCAGCGATAGAATCATTACCTTTTAAATTGATAAGTCTTACACCTTGTGTTGCTCTTCCCATTACTCTTAAGTCTGCAACCTCCATACGAATTGCAATACCTGACTTATTAATAATCATTAAATCGTCCTCATCAGAAACATTCTTAATAGCTACTAGGTTCCCAGTTTTGTCTGTGATTGAAATAGTTTTGACACCTTTTCCTCCTCTATTAGTTATTCTATAATCATCTAAACTAGAGCGTTTTCCATATCCATTTTCAGACACCACTAAGATATTACTTTCAAAATCATCAACAGCAACCATTCCTATTACCTCATCGTTATCATTTGCTAAGGTTATACCTCTAACACCCGAAGCATTACGACCCATTGGTCTTGTTTTGGCTTCTTCAAAACGAATTGCTTTACCTGACCTCAAAGCCAACATCACCTGGCTCTCTCCTGTTGTAAGTTTAGCTTCTAATAATTCATCACCTTCTTTAATAGTAATTGCATTAATACCATTAGTACGTGGTCTAGAATATTGCTCTAAAGATGTTTTCTTAACCTGACCTTTTTTCGTTGCCATAATGACATAATGACTGTTTATGTAATCTTCATCCTTAAGATCTTGAGTACAGATAAAAGCCATTACCTTATCATCTTGTTCAATATTAATAAGGTTTTGTATTGCTCTACCCTTTGAAGTCTTAGAACCTTCTGGGATTTCATAAACACGCATCCAGAAACATTTTCCCTTTTGGGTGAAGAACAACATATATTGATGGTTGGTTCCAACAAACAAATGCTCTAAGAAATCTTCATTTCGAGTTGTTGATGCTTTTTGACCAACTCCTCCTCTATTTTGAGTTTTGTACTCTGTTAAAGAGGTACGCTTAATATAACCAGCGTGAGAAATAGTAATGACTACTTTTTCATCTGGAATCATATCTTCAATGCTTAAATCTCCACCAGCATATTCAATAACAGAACGACGCTCATCACCATATTTATCACGGATAACTTCAAGCTCTTCCTTAATGATATTCATACGACGTTCTTTCTTGTCTAAAATATCTTTAAGGTCTTCTATAGTTTTCATTAACTCTTCATACTCTGCTCTTAACTTGTCTTGCTCTAGACCTGTTAACTGACGTAATCGCATTTCTACGATAGCCTTAGCTTGTATTTCTGTAAGCTTGAAACGTTCAATTAATTTTTCTCTCGCTTCTTCAGCATTAGATGAAGCTCTAATTAAAGCAATTACTTCATCAATATTATCTGAAGCTATGATTAATCCTTCTAAAATATGAGCGCGCTCTTCAGCCTTACGTAATTCGTATTTTGTACGTCTTACAACCACTTCGTGTCTGTGTTCTACGAAATAGTGAATTAAATCCTTAAGATTTAAAAGTTGTGGACGTCCTTTTACTAAGGCAATATTATTTACACTAAAAGAAGACTGTAAAGCAGTATACTTATATAATTTATTAAGTACGATGTTAGGAATTGCATCACGCTTTAAAACATACACAATACGCATCCCTTTTCTATCGGACTCATCTCTTATAGTAGAGATACCTTCAAGCTTTTTATCGTTAACCAAGTCTGCAGTCTTTTTAATCATATCTGCTTTGTTAACTTGGTAAGGAATTTCATTTACAATGATACACTCACGTCCATTTACTTCTTCAATATTAGCTTTACCACGCATTACGATTCTACCTCGACCAGTATGAAATGCTTCTTTAACACCATCATAACCGTAGATTGTTCCTCCAGTTGGGAAATCTGGTGCTTTAATGTGCTGCATTAGCTCATCTACCTCGATATCTGAATTGTCTATATAAGCAATAGTCCCATTTACAACTTCAGTAAGGTTATGAGGTGGCATATTGGTTGCCATACCAACAGCAATTCCTGAAGCTCCATTAACCAGTAAACCAGGAATTCGTGTAGGTAAAACTGTCGGCTCTTCTAAAGTATCATCAAAATTAAGTTTATGATCAACAGTTTCTTTATCAATGTCCGCTAACATTTCTTCAGAAATCTTCTGCATTCTAGCCTCTGTATAACGCATTGCTGCAGGACTATCACCATCAACAGAACCAAAGTTACCTTGACCATCTACTAACATATATCGTAAACTCCATTCCTGAGCCATACGCACCATAGTATCATAAACCGAAGTATCTCCATGAGGATGGTACTTACCTAAAACCTCACCTACAATTCTTGCTGATTTCTTGTGTGCTGAATTAGCTCTAACACCAAGCTCGTGCATACCATAAAGTACACGTCTATGAACTGGTTTTAAGCCATCTCTTACATCTGGTAAAGCACGTGACACTATGACCGACATTGAGTAATCAATGTAGGCTGATTTCATTTCATCTTCAATGTTAATCGGAATGAGTTTTTCTCCTTCTGCCATATATAAAAATTATTAGATTTTTCTAGGTTTTCAAAACGTGCTAATATAAGCATTTCAGTAGTGTTTGACTTGATTTTGACAGCTAATTTTAGGAGTTTTTATTAACAATTTTTAATATCTTTTTAGTTAATAAGTATCATTGAATTTGCTTTGATTTAAAATGCTTTTTTAGTCTATTCGTTAAACCATTTTATTTAAGGTATGGTTTTTGCCATTTAGATAATATGTTTTTACTATTTTTAATGCAGAAAGGAGTTTACTATGGATGATAATTTTTCCCCAAGAGTTAAGGATGTTATAGCGTTTAGCAAAGAAGAAGCTTTACGCTTAGGCCATGATTTTATAGGAACCGAACATTTAATGTTAGGCCTTTTAAGAGATGGCAATGGTAAGGCTATAGATATATTAAGCGCTTTAGATGTTGATTTAAACCATTTAAGACGTAAAGTTGAGATTTTGAGTCCGGCTAATCCAAACATTGCTACATCCTCTAACGAAAAGAAAAACTTGCACTTAACTAGGCAAGCTGAGCGTGCTTTAAAAACAACATTTCTTGAAGCTAAGTTGTTTCAAAGTACTTCAATAAACACAGCACATTTATTATTGTGTATTTTAAGAAACGAAAATGACCCAACGACTAAGTTATTAAACAAACTTAAAGTTGATTATGATAATGTTAAAGACGAATTTAAATCTATGATTACAAGTGAAGATGATTACCTAGACGAGCCAAAAGCCGAATCATACTCAGATGACGAGATAAATGAGGAAGATGATGCGAAGCAAAATCCTTTCGGTGGAAGTCAGTCTGGTAAAACAAATAAAAAGTCTAAAACACCTGTTTTAGATAATTTTGGTAGAGATCTAACGGTACTTGCCGAAGAAGGAAAGTTAGACCCTGTAGTGGGTCGAGAAAAAGAAATACAACGTGTTTCCCAGATATTAAGTAGACGAAAAAAGAATAACCCTCTTTTAATTGGTGAACCTGGTGTTGGTAAATCTGCTATAGCAGAAGGTTTGGCCTTACGTATTGTAAAACGCAAGGTTTCAAGAACACTTTTCAATAAGCGCGTTGTTACCCTAGACTTGGCTAGCTTAGTTGCTGGCACAAAATATAGAGGTCAGTTTGAAGAGCGTATGAAAGCTGTGATGAACGAGCTTGAAAAGAATGATGACATTATTCTATTTATTGATGAAATCCATACCATTGTTGGTGCTGGTGGAGCTACAGGAAGTTTAGATGCCTCTAACATGTTCAAACCTGCTTTAGCAAGAGGTGAAATTCAATGTATAGGCGCAACCACTTTAGATGAATACAGACAATATATTGAAAAAGATGGTGCTTTAGAGCGTCGTTTTCAAAAGGTTATTGTGGAGCCAACTTCTGTTGAAGAAACAATAGAGATTTTAAACAACATAAAAGCTAAGTACGAAGAACACCATAATGTTGATTATACACCTGAAGCGATAGAAGCTTGTGTAAAGTTAACAAACAGATACATGACAGAGCGTTTCTTACCAGACAAAGCCATTGATGCTTTAGACGAAGCTGGCTCTCGCGTGCACATCACAAATATTGATGTTCCTAAGCAAATCATAGAATTAGAAAAACAACTTGAAGAGGTTAAGGAAACTAAGAACAGTGTTGTTAAGAAGCAGAAATATGAGGAAGCAGCAAAACTTAGAGATGATGAAAAACGTCTTGAAAAGGAATTAGCAACTGCTCAAGAAAAATGGGAAGAAGAAACCAAACAGCACAGAGAAATTGTAACAGAAGATAATGTTGCAGATGTTATCTCTATGATGACTGGTATTCCTGTAAACAAAATAGCTCAGACAGAACTAAACAAATTAGCAAAATTACCAGACCTCATTAAAGGTAGAGTTATTGGACAAGACAATGCTGTTGCCAAGGTTGTAAAAGCTATTCAACGTAATAGAGCAGGTCTTAAGGATCCTAACAAACCTATTGGTTCATTTATCTTTTTGGGACAAACTGGTGTTGGTAAAACACAATTAGCCAAAGTCTTAGCTAATGAGTTGTTTGATAGCACTGATGCACTTGTGCGCATAGATATGAGTGAATACATGGAAAAATTCGCTGTATCTAGACTTATTGGTGCACCTCCTGGATATGTTGGTTATGAAGAAGGAGGACAGCTTACCGAAAAGATTAGACGTAAGCCTTACGCAGTAGTACTTTTAGATGAGATTGAAAAGGCACATCCTGATGTGTTTAACATGCTTTTACAAGTGCTAGATGACGGTTACTTAACGGATAGCTTAGGACGTAAGATTGATTTTAGAAATACCATCATAATTATGACCTCTAATATTGGAGCTCGTAAATTAAAAGATTTCGGGACTGGTGTTGGTTTTGGTACTGCGGCGAAAGAATCTCAAGAAACTGAGTACGCCAAAGGTGTTATAGAAAATGCTCTTAAAAAGGCATTTGCTCCTGAGTTTTTAAATAGAATTGATGATGTTATAGTCTTTAATGCTCTAGAGAAAGAAGATATAGATAAAATCATTGATATTGAATTAGTTAAGCTTGTAAAGCGTATTAAAGAGTTAGGTTACGACTTAGTACTTACCGATAAAGCTAAAGATTATATCGCAGATAAAGGTTTTGATAAACAATATGGTGCAAGACCATTAAACAGAGCAATTCAAAAGTATGTTGAAGATGCTCTTGCCGAAGAAATCATTAATTCAAAAATCCAAGAAGGAGATACAATTACTATGGATTTAGATGCCAAAAAAGATGAATTAAAAATTAAGGTAAAGAGCTCTAGTAAACCTACTGAATCTTAAGATGATTTAAATATTTAAAGTTAAAACTCCTCAATTTTTGAGGAGTTTTTTTTATCTTAAGACATAAAATGTTCTAAAAATGCAAGAAACTGTTGTAAAGTTAAAGTTTTGTACACTTTCTTTCTACGATGGATATGTTGTTGCAAAAATTAATGAAGGTGTACATTTAGACCAAGAGCACAATGCAACTTTAATTGAGGTTGTAGAAGAATATTATAACAAACCTTTTGTGTACATTACTCATAGAGTGCATTCATACTCAGTTGACCCAAGCGTTTATCCTAGAACTACAAAAGTTAAGCTTTTAAAGGGATTTGCTGTTGTATCCGAAAAATATCAGGCAAAAATTAATGCGCAAATAGAACAAATGTTTTTCGAAAAACCTTTTGAAATATTCACAAAATTGGATGACGCAATAAAATGGGCAAATGACATCATTACCAAAGGATAATTAATTGATTTATACTCTTTAATGCTTCTCTACTCCATAATTATTTAAAAACAACTCTTCCACTTCGATATCTACATCCTTTAAAAATTGAATAGAAGCTTCGATATCATCATGTAAAACTTCGTCTTCTTTTATAAAAGGTACAACTTTTCTATAGTGTTCAAGAAAAGATTCTAAAAGTGGAGACGTTTTCAATGGTCTTCTAAACTCAAGCGCTTGAGAGGCATTCATCAATTCTATTGCAATTACACGCTCTACATTTCTAACAAGATTATAAGCCTGTGTTGCGGCATTGGCTCCCATACTTACATGGTCTTCTTGGCCATTACTAGATACAATACTATCCACACTAGCAGGAGATGCTAATTGCTTATTAGCACTAACAATACTGGCGGCAGTGTACTGTGGAATCATAAAACCAGAATTTAATCCAGGATTATCTACTAAAAATGCTGGTAAACCTCTTAATCCAGATACTAATTGAAAAATTCTTCTCTCAGATATATTTCCTATTTCTGCCATAGCTATTTTTAAATAATCTAATGCTAATGCCAATGGCTGTCCATGGAAATTTCCACCTGAAATTATTAAATCTTCTTCAGAAAAAATATTTGGATTATCTGTTACAGAATTGATTTCGGTCAAAATTACTTTCTCAACAAAATCTAGAGTATCTTTTGTCGCGCCATGCACTTGCGGAATACATCTAAACGAATAAGGATCTTGCACGTGCTCTTTTTCTCTGGCAATTAATTCGCTACCTTCTAAAAGCTCATTAAAACGTTTGGCTACTTTACGCTGTCCAGGATGCGGTCTAACATCATGAACTAAATCATGATACGGATCTAATCTGCCATCAAATGCATCTAAAGATACTGCTGAAATTATATCCGCTAAATAAGACGTTTTATGAGACATTAAGAGTAAATACACACCATATGCACTCATAAACTGCGTTCCATTTAATAGCGCTAAACCTTCTTTAGCTTCTAATTTTATAGGTTCCCAATTGAATTTTTCTAATAATTCTGAAGCTTCAAAATTTTCTCCATCATGCACCACACTTCCTTTTCCTAACAACGGTAATGCTAAGTGTGCCAAAGGTGCCAAATCACCTGAAGCACCCAACGAACCTTGTGTATATACAAACGGAAAAATATCATTATTAAAAAAGTCGATTAATCGCTCAACCGTTTTTAGCTGCACACCACTATGACCGTAACTTAAGGACTGAATTTTCAGCAATAACATTACTTTAACCACAGATTCTGGCACTCTATCACCAGTACCACAAGCATGTGACATCACCAAATTCTCTTGCAATTTAGTTAAGTCATTATTAGAAATCTTAACATTATATAAGGATCCAAAACCAGTATTAATACCATACATTGGTTTCTTATTGTTAGCCAATTTATTATCTAGATAAGCTTTACATTTTTCTATGTTTTGGATTGCTGAGTCTGAAAGCTTAAGTTTCTTATTATCCTTAAAAATGTTATAAATTGTTACAATATCTAAAGCGTCTGATGATATAATATGATAGCTATCCATGATTAAAATTTGTAAGCTTCAAAATTGAGAATATTTTTTGGTTTCACAAGAAATTGTTAATAATTCATACCTTCTTGAAAATGAAACAATCAATCCTTATTTTTGAGAATAATCAAATTCTTAAGTATGAAAAAACTACTACTCCTAAGTATCGTTACAACCTTATTTGCTTGCAAAGAAGAACCAAAAATAGATTATGCTTTATTTTCTGGTCAAATTGAAAATCCAACAGCAAAATCCGTTTCCATTTTTCAAGGAAGAGAAAAAGTAAAAGAAATACCTTTAACTGATGAAGGTACCTTCTCCGATACTTTAAGAATTGAGCCTGGATATTACTCTTTGAGTCATGGTAAGGAAAGTTCCGCCATCTACCTTGCTCCAAGTTATAACTTGAACATGAACCTTAACACAAGTGAATTTGATGAAACAATATCATATTCTGGAAACGGCTCTGAAAACAACAATTTTCTAGCGGCCAAATATATGGCTGATGAAAAAGCTAACTTAGATTATACTAAAGTCTTTGCTATGGAAGAAGATGATTTTCTTTCTACAATGAATGAAGTTAAAAGCAAAAAATCCGAAATGCTAAAAAACGCAACAACTATAACGGATGACTTTAGAAAACTTGAAGAAAAAAGTATTAAATATGAATATTTTGCAGATCTTCAAAACTATTGGTCTTACCATTATTATTATGCAAAAAAGGACGATTTTACGCCTTCAGAGGATTTCATAAAGAAATTTGATACTATTGATTTCAACAATAAAGAAGATTATGCCTCCGTAGAGAGTTACAAGAGGTTTTTACAGCGTTATTACAGCAACAAACTTA